>Ga0209517_10001535_pt1 | contig 34642 bp, 29 predicted proteins | sample PeaSoiMetSII2010_FD_187695 | JGI IMG/M metagenome (GOLD analysis project Ga0209517, IMG submission 187695) | Peat soil microbial communities from Weissenstadt, Germany - SII-2010 (SPAdes) (version 2) | ecosystem: Environmental > Terrestrial > Soil > Wetlands > Peat | place: Germany... | reverse complement strand
AGCCGGTGACGCTGCGGCTGGATGCCGACCTGCTGGCGTGGTTCCAACGGGCCGGGCGGGGCTACCAGACGCGGATCAACCGGGCTCTGCGGAAGGTGATGATCGACGAGAGAAAGAAGGCGCGAGAGTGAGGATATTCCGCAAATACCGATGCGGGGTGGGGGAAATTCTAGGGTCGTAAGTCTTTGATAACACTATGGGTCAGGTGTGGCTAAATAGCCACGAGCGGGCACTTGTTACACTGTAATTGTTACAAAACCCATTATTTGGTGGGCGGGGCATCCCGGCTTTAGCCACAACCGGAATCGCTGTGCCTCTGTGATTCCGTTCCTCCCGCGTTTGCGTTGGTGGTTAACGTCGGGCGTGAGGCGGCTTCTTGGGTTTGTTTGCCCCAGGCGTACATCGCTTCGAGGACGGGACGTAGGGTCTCGCCGAATGCCGTAAGCTGGTATTCAACTCTGGGCGGAACTTCCGCATAGACCGTACGCTGGATCAAGCCATCGCGCTCCATCTCGCGAAGTTGCTGCGTGAGTATCTTGGGCGTAATTCCGCGCAGGAGTCGTTTGATCTCGGCGTGGCGACGAATCTTCACTTGAGTCAAGTGCGCAACGATGAGGACCTTCCACGCACCGCCGATGTAGCGAAGGGCATATTCACAAGGGCATTCGCTGACCGTTTCGCTCCCGATTTTCCGCATCCGGCATCCTCCCAGTATCCAATTGGGTAGTATGTTACGAAATTGTGCGTTCTTGACTCAACTACATCCTCCACCTAATCTACGCGCAGCGCGCTGGTTTAGTACACGCACGCAAAGGAGAATGAAGCTATGAAAACGAACTTCAAGGTGGCGCTGGCAGTGCTCGCGGGCGTCTCGATCGGCATTGTTGGCGCCAAGTTGATGCGTGCGCAGCAAGTCAAGACGCCGCCTGGCTACGTCATCGCGGAAGTCGAGGTAACGGACCCCACTACCATGCAGAAATATGTGGAGAAGGTGTCGGAAACGCTAGCGCCTTTCAATCACCATTATGTCGTTCGTGGCCACAAGATCCAGGCTCTCGAGGGCGAACCGCCAAAGGGCGGCATCGTGATAATCGCTTTCGACAGCGTGGAGAAAGCGCGTGAGTGGTACGATTCGCCAGCCTATTCGGCGATCAAGCCTTTCCGGCAAAGCGCAGCGAAGAACCGCATATTTATCGTCGAAGGCGTCGCCCCCGAGTGACGGGACACTTTCCGGAGATCCTATCAGGAGGCCAGCCGCGGGAGATAAGCAGGCGGAGGTTCCGACACTTACGCGCTGCCGTACGCAGCCCGGCTCTTGGTTCGATCGTCGACTGTGCCTTTCTGGCTGGCGTTGATGTGGAATTGCTCGATCAGGCGGCGCAGTTGGGTGGACATCTGGACCAATTCCTCCGCTGCCTTCTCGGTGTCGCTGGCGCCCCGCGATGTATTCTCGGCGGCCTGGGCTACACCGGCAATATTGCTGGTGATCTCGCCGCTGTTGCGCGCCGCTTCGCTCACGTTGCGCGCCATCTCGTTGGTAGTCGCGTCCTGTTGCTCGACGGCGGTGGCGATCGTCCCGGAAATATCGTTGACCTGGTTGATGACGGCGCCGATCGATGCAATGGCGTCGACGGCCGCTTTGCTGTTGGTTTGGATGGCTTCGATCTTGCGGCTGATGTCTTCGGTGGCTTTGGCGGTTGCCTTGGCCAGTTCTTTCACCTCGTTGGCGACCACGGCAAAGCCTTTGCCGGCTTCGCCCGCGCGGGCGGCTTCGATGGTGGCATTCAGGGCCAATAAGTTAGCCTGCTGTGCGATGGAGGTGATGACCTTAATGACTTGTCCAATCTCGGTGGAGGAATCGCCGAGCTTGGCCACGGTGGCATTGGTAGTTTCGGCCGCCTTGACGGCGGAGGTCGCGACCTCGGCGGCTTGGTGAGCGTTCTTGGCGATTTCCTTGATGCTGGCGCCCATTTCCTCGGCGCCGGAGGCGACGGTCTGAAGATTGAGGCTGACCGTTTGGGCGGCCTTGGAAACCACGTCGGCTTGGGCGGAGGTTTCCTCGGAGTTGGCGGTAATCTGCTGGCTGGTGGTATTTAGTTTCTCGCTGGCACTGGCTACGGAGTCGGTAGTGCGCCCGACCTCGATCAGAGTATCGCGAATCTTGCGGGCGAATCGATCGAACGCCTGCGCCAGAATGCCTATCTCATCCTGTCTATCCTCCTCGAGGGAGGTATTGAGGTCGGCGTTCTGCATGCGGTTTATCAATTGGTTCACGGGTTGCAGCACGACCCGCGTGATCAAGACGTACTGAGCCAGCACCACCAGGAGCGAGACCAGCAATACGGAGGAGATGACGATTGCCTCCATGCCGCGGAGTTTGGTGGTGACGTCGGCTTGGGGATAGGCGGCCAGCAGCGTGTATCCCCACTTTTCAAAGGGCTTCGAAAGTACGGTCCAACCCGCTGTTTGGGAATGGTCCAGTCGTTTGCGGATTTCGTCTTCCGTCACTTGTGCGGGCTTGAAGATGACTTTGCCATCGGCGTGCAGGAGCGCGACGAAGCCATGGTCCAGGATTTTAGTGGTGCTGATGCGCTCGCCAAGATCGCCGATCGCAGTCAAAGGGAACCCTACGTACCATATTCCGACAGTCTGGTTCGAGGCATTGTGCATCGGTTCATAGGCGGTCATGTAAGGCTTGCCCAGAATGTCCACCACGCCATAAAACGATTGTCCATTCTGGATCGCCGCGAAGGCGCGTCCCTTAGGATCCAAGAGTGTGCCGACGGCGCGTGAGCCGTCGGGTTTAAGAACATTGGTGGAAACGCGAACGAATTGGTCTCCGTTCTTGACAAAAAGCGTGGCGGTGCAGCCCATCAGTTGCTTGAGGCGGTCGACCAAAACAAAATTGCCGACCTGTGAGGAGCGGCCCAAATGGAGGTCGGGAACGGATTGTCCCGCGATCATTGCGGAGTTGCTGGTCTCCGGAACTCCAAGTCGCTCTCCTTCCTGCAGCAGAACCTTCATGGCGGACCGGACGGACTGCGAACTCAGATTGTCCACCGTCTGCAGAACGTTCAAGACAGCGCTTACTTGGTCGGTTGCCTCCTGGTCGGCTCGGCTTCGGACTTCCGATCCCAGAGAACGCGTCATGATCCAACCGAGCACAGAAATCCCGAAGGTTACGACGATAGCCGTCCGGAGCATGAACTTCAAAGAAAGATGTTTGCGCATTGACCGTCCTCCAAGAACCATGAACGGGCCATTGCGGACTTTGGCTGCGAGGGCCCACAAAAGCCTTTCATCGGCACAAAGAGAGAATTCATTCACCCGGTAAGGCAAACCAGATGGGCAGGTACGCCACGCAAAATAGCGGCAAGGCGGGTTCCGAGGCTGCCCGTGAGAGCATCGGTGGGTAAAATCGGGCGGCTCTCGACGTCGCAACCCCGCATCCTCCATCCAGTCCCCAGCATCTAAAACTTGACAATGATTCGCTCAGGTTATAGGATGGTCTAGGGCGTAATCGTCATTATATTGATTGCAAAGCACTTATATGTTTCGGAGGATGCGTCATGAGCAAGACTATTGGAATTGACCTGGGCACTACCAACTCCTGCGTGGCGGTTATGGAGGGGGGAGAGCCGAAGGTTATACCGAACGAAGAAGGTGGCCGGACTACGCCTTCGGTCGTTGGATTTACCAAGACCGGGGAACGGCTGGTGGGGCAGGTCGCCAAGCGACAGGCTATCACCAATCCTGAGAATACCGTTTACTCGATCAAGCGGTTTATGGGGCGCCGCTATGACGAGGTCAGCGAAGAACTGAAGATGGTCCCCTTCAAGGTCGAGCGGGACGGCGACCATGTGGCCGTCATGGCTCAGGGCAAGAAGTATACCCCGCCCGAGATCTCGGCGATGATTCTGCAGAAACTTAAAAAGGCGGCAGAAGACTATCTGGGCGAGAAGGTCACCGATGCGGTGATCACCGTGCCGGCTTACTTTAATGATGCGCAGCGGCAGGCTACTAAAGATGCGGGGCGGATCGCCGGGCTGGACGTGAAGCGCATCATCAATGAGCCGACGGCGGCCGCGCTGGCTTACGGGCTTGACAAGGGTAAGGACGAGACCATCGCGGTGTACGACTTTGGCGGCGGGACTTTTGACATCTCGGTGCTGGAAGTGGGCGAAGGCGTGATCGAAGTGAAAGCCACTAACGGCGACACGCACCTGGGCGGCGACAACATCGATCAGCGGCTGGTGGATTGGCTGATTGACGAGTTCAAGAAGGATGAAGGTCTCGACCTGCGCGGCAAGGGCAACGAGATGGCTTTGCAGCGTCTGCGGGATGCGGCGGAGCGCGCGAAGATCGAGCTTTCGACCACCATGGAGACCGAGATCAACCTGCCGTTCATCACGGCGGATGCTTCCGGGCCGAAGCACCTGGTGAAAAAGCTGACGCGGGCGAAGCTCGAAACCATGATCGAAGATATTTTGCAGCGGTCGGTGGGGCCTTCGAAGCAGTGCTTGAAAGATGCGGGCATCGACGCCAGCAAGATTAACGAAGTGGTGCTGGTCGGGGGACAGACACGGATGCCGCGCATTCAGCAGATCGTAAAAGAACTGTTTGGACGCGAAGGGCACAAGGGCGTGAACCCGGATGAAGTGGTGGCGATTGGCGCTGGGATTCAGGGCGGCGTGCTCAAGGGCGAGGTCAAGGACCTGCTGCTCCTGGACGTCACTCCTTTGACTTTGTCGATCGAGACCCTGGGCGGCGTGGCTACGCCGATGATTCCTCGGAACACTACGATTCCTACTAAGAAAACGGAGACGTTTTCTACGGCGGCCGATAGTCAGACTTCGGTGGAGGTGCATGTGCTGCAGGGCGAACGACCGCTGGCAGCGCAGAACCGGACTTTGGGTAAGTTCCATTTGACGGGATTGCCGCCGGCGCCTCGGGGCATTCCGCAGATCGAAGTTACGTTTGACATTGACGCTAACGGCATCCTGAACGTGACGGCGAAAGATAACGCCACGGGCAAGGACCAGAAGATCACTATTACTTCGTCTTCGGGCTTGTCTAAGGAAGAAGTCGAACGCATGGCTAAGGAAGCGGACGCGCACTCGTCCGAAGACAAGGCGCGGCGCGAAGAGATCGAGGCCAAGAATCAGCTCGACTCGATGGTCTACAACATCGAGAAGATGCTGAAGGAGCATGGCGATAAGATCTCGGGATCCGAGCGCGGGGATGTGGAGAACGCTTTGGCGGACGCGAAGAAGGCGATTGAAGGCGGCGACAAGGCGGCGATGGACTCGGCACGCGAGAAGCTAACTGCAGCTTCGCATAAGCTGGCGGAGCAGATGTACAAGGCTACGCAGGCTACTCCGGGCGGGACACCGGGGGCTGGCGGCGCGGGAGCGACTGATGGGCATGGCGCAGCGCCTGGCAGCGATGGCGCGGGCAAGAAGAAAGACGAAGGCGTGATCGACGCCGAGTACGTGGACGTCGAAGACAAGAAATAACGCTGTCAGCTTTCAGCCATCAGCCATCAGCGAGTGGCACTTCAGTGGGGGCGCGAATGCGCCCCCACTTTGCATCACAGTTTAAGAGTTTTATTTACGGGCCAGAAATGAGGAAAGCAAATTGAGATTTGAAGTCAATGGACAGATGTTTTTTGTGAATTTCGTCCCCGAGGAGGGACGCTGGTACTGCTTCGCGCCGACCGCGACCGGAGTGCAGCGGATCCCCGTGTCGATGGATGCGGCTCCTTTTGAAGCGTTCGCTGTGGCGGTGGATGAGCAGGCGAAGGAAGTGGTGAACTGAAATCGAGCTGTCAGTTCTCAGCTCTCAGCCTCGCGGGTGTGCGACACTCATATAGCAGGAAGGTCCAAGAGGTCAGTTGACTCGCATCGCTGAGAGCTGACAGCTGGGACCTGGCACCTGGAACATGGCCACCCAAACCAAAGACTATTACGGCGTTCTCGGCGTAAAGAAGTCCGCCACCACCGACGACATTCGCAAGGCGTTCCGCAAACTTGCTCGCAAGTATCATCCCGACGTCAATCCTGGCGACAAAGCGGCGGAAGAGAAGTTCAAGACTCTTTCCGAGGCCAACGACGTCCTCAGCGATGCCAAAAAGCGGAAGATTTACGACCAGCTCGGTTTCTACTCCGACAATATCGATCCGGCTACGGCCGAGGCTTATGCTCGGGGCGGCGGACAACCTGGGGCCGGGCCCGGCGACTTTGGCGGAGGCTTTCCGGGAGGGCGCCATCCCGGCGGACAAGGAAACGTCGATTTCGGCGGCTTTGATTTTTCGGATCTGTTTGAGGGCGCGCGCGCTGGCGGGCGCAAGACGTCGAGCAGCGGGAGCGGCGGATTTCGCGACATCTTCTCCAGCCTTTTCACTGGCGGCGGGCACGGTGAAGGGGCCGAGGAGGGCCCTGCACCCGGCAGCGACCTTGAATATCAGGTCAACGTGCCGTTCTGGACGGCGATCCGCGGCGGGGTGATGAAGCTCAATATCGCGCGGCGCGATGTTTGCGGAAATTGCCACGGCAATGGCTTCACCGAAGCTCCCGGGCAATGTCCGCAGTGCCATGGCAAGGGGACGATCGAGCAGACGGGCGGGCGGATGAAGTTCAACGTCACCTGCCCGCGATGCCATGGGACGGGTAAGAATATTTCGACCTGCCCGGTGTGCCATGGCGAAGGCAGCGTCGAGCGCACCGATCCGCTGGAGATCCGCATCAAGGCCGGAACCCGCGACGGGCAACGGATTCGGATCGCGGGCAAAGGCAATGCCGGGCTGCGCGGGGGCGGGGTCGGCGATCTCTACGTCATCATACGGATCGGCGAGCACCCGCTTTTCCGGCGCGATGGCGACGACATACACATCACGGTGCCGGTTACGGCGGTCGAAGCGGCTTTGGGATCAAAGATTGAAGTGCCTACCATCGATGGGCGTAGCATGCTTAAGATTCCTCCTGGGACGCAGTCGGGGCAGAAGCTGCGGCTGCGCGAAAAGGGCGTGCCCTCGGCTACCAAAGACGGCGTGCGCGGGGATGAGATCGTCGAAGTCAAGATCACCGTCCCCATGCCGCACGACGAGAAGACTAAAGAACTGCTGCGGGAACTGGCCAAGCTCAATCCTGAAGATCCGCGAGAAGAACTCTGGAAACAGGTCTGAGAACATCCGCATGCTGCACACCCAGCCTCCGCCTATATTCTGTTGATTCTTGCGAACGTTGACCGCGTCAATAAACTAGTTGACTTTAGTCAACTATTTGAACCATCCTGTGTTTATGTCCAGCGCTCCGATGATCCCCGCTGTTCCTGAGCAGCTCGTACCGTCCGTGCGGCGTTTCAATCGCTTCTATACCCGGCAAATCGGGCTTCTGAATGAAGGTTTGCTGAACAGCCCATTTTCGCTGACAGAGGTGCGCACTCTCTACGAACTGGCTCATCGCGAGCAGTCGACGGCGGCCGAACTGCGCCAAGAGCTCGGTTTGGATGCAGGATATTTGAGCCGCATCCTGCGCAAGTTCGAGAGACATCACTGGATTGGGAAGAAGGCCTCCGGTCAGGACGCTCGCCAAAGCCTTCTAAGCCTGACAAAAGAGGGCCGGAAAATCTTCAAACCCCTCGAGGCCCGATCGACCGAGCAGGTTCGCGCAATCCTCGGCAAGTTGCCGCCAGCCGAGCAGAATGATCTCGTCGGTGCCATGCAGACGATTGAATCCATACTGGATCCTGGAAGCGCCGAAACCAAGCGAAGCGAAGGAAAGGGGCAGAAGCCGGGTTATGTCCTGCGGCGGCAGAAGCCCGGGGATATGGGCTGGGTCGTCTACCGCCACGGAGTTCTCTACGCAAAGGAGTATCGATATGACGAGCGTTTCGAGGCTCTGGTCGCGGGGATCGTGGCCGGGTTCGTAGAAAATTACAATCCGGCTCGCGAGCGCTGCTGGATGGCAGAGAGCAAGGGCCAGATCGTGGGCTCCGTTTTCCTGGTGGAGAAATCGAAAAAGGTGGCCAAGTTGCGTTTGCTTCTGGTCGAACCTTCGGCTCGGGGAATGGGGATAGGCAAACGCCTGGTGGCAGAGTGCATTCGTTTTGCCCGCGAGGCCGGCTACAAAACAATCATGCTCTGGACGCAGAGCGAGCTCAGGGCGGCGCGCAAAATCTATCAGCAAGCAGATTTTCAGCTAGTGGGCGAAGAGCCGCACCACAGTTGGGGCCGCAAGAGTCTTGTGGCCGAAACCTGGAGACTGAAGCTTTGAATGACCGCCCGCGAAGTAGTGACGCAGAGCCTACAATTGGGGAGCGCCGCCCGGAGGTTGAATGGCATCTGCACCCGTCGTTTCGACCGCGTCCTTGTTGTTGCCCTTGCGAGTTGAGGGAGTGGTCAAACGCTTTGGCGAGTTGACCGCGGTCAATGGCATTACGCTTGAACTGAAGAGCGGGGAATGCACGGGATTGCTTGGCCCTAATGGCGCGGGCAAGAGCACGCTGATTCGCAGCATCGTCGGCCGCGTCATTCCGGATGCGGGTACGGTGACGGTCTTTGGCGACCGGACCGATTCGGCGGGCGCGCGCATGGCTCTGGGATGGGTTCCGCAAGAACTGGCGCTTTACCTTAAGCTCACCTGCCGGGAAAATTTGGAATCATTCGGGCAATATCACGGCCTGCGACGCGCCGCGCTGAAAACGGCGGTGGACTGGTGCCTTGATTGGGCTGCGCTTACCGACCGGGCGCACGAACCGGTTAAGAATCTTTCGGGAGGAATGAAGCGGCGGCTGAACATGGCTGCCGGACTGATCCACCGTCCCAAGGTGATGTTGATGGACGAACCCACGGTGGGAGTCGATCCGCAAGCCCGCAACCGCATCTTTGAAATGATCGAGAAGCTGCGCGGGGAGGGGATCTCCATGATTTACACAACCCACTACATGGAGGAAGCGGAGCGGCTCTGTGATCGCATCGCAATCATCGATCATGGGCGCATCATTGCGCTGGGAACCAAGGATGAATTGGTGCAGAATGCTTTCGCTTCGCGCAGCGAGGTGCTGGCGCGATTCGCGAAGGCCGACGACAGCGTGGCCGCCTGGGTGAAAGAGCGCGGAGGAGACCTTGAAAATGGGATCGCGCGGTTCACCATCGATCATGCGACTGAGATTGCCGGCTTGCTCGAGGCCGCGGCCAAAGCTGGACATGAACTGGCAGACATCTCGCTGAGGAAACCCAACCTCGAATCCGTATTTCTGCACTTGACCGGAAGGGAGTTACGCGATTGATTCTGCCCATTGTGCGCACGGCACTGATCGCCCTGCGCCGCGACCGCGGCGCCCTGGCACTGAGCTTCATCTTGCCAATCGCGTTCTTTACCATCTTTGCCGTAATCTTCGGCGGCCGGCGTGACACTACGCCCAAAGTAAGTGTCCTGGTGGTCGATGAAGACCACAGCGCAGCCTCGCAGAGACTGATCCAGGGCCTGGAGCGCGAAGGATCGCTGTCAGTGAAGAAAAGGCCGGCGTCGAAGCAAGGTGCGGAGCAGTCGGACTACACGGCCGCGACGGCGGAAGCCGCGGTGAAAGACGGGACTGCGCCGGTGGCCCTCATCATCCCGCATGGTTTCGGAGAGAATCCAATTTCATTCGGCCCGCCCAACCAGAACCGGCCGACGATCCAATTGCTCAAAGACCGCAGTGACATGATCGCGCCACAAGTGATCGCCGGGCTGCTCCAGAAAGTTGCGATGACCGCGATGCCGGACATCATGGCGGAGCAAGGATCGAAGTACATGGACAAATACGCCGGCGGGTTTACTCCGGAGCAAAAGAAAAAAATCGACGCGGGCCTCGAAGAACTGCGCCGGCGGCAGAAAGCGGAGAGCGGCGGCCACGAAGCAGCGCCTGCCGATTCCAACCGCGGCATGCCGATTCCAGTGACCACTCGCGACGTCGTTGGTGAGAACAAAAACAATCCCATGGTGTCTTTCTACGCCGCGGCGATTGGGGTTATGTTTCTGCTCTTCACGGCCAGCAGCGCGGGGGGGTCGCTCTTGGACGAAGCCGAAAGTGGAACGCTGGACCGGGTGCTGAGTTCACGCGTAACTATGGGAACTCTGATGGCCGGTAAGCTCTGCTTCTGCTCGTTGCTGGCGTTCTGCCAACTGGTCGTCATGTTTATCTGGGCATGGCTGGTTTTCAAACTTGATTTCATCCCACATCTTCCCGGCTTCGTGATCATGGGGCTCTGTACGGCCTTTGCGGTGGGAGCCTTCGGGATGTTGCTGGCCAGCGTGTGCCGCACGCGCGCGCAACTGGGTCCGCTCTCGACGCTAGTGATTCTGATTATGTCCTCGGTTGGAGGAAGCATGTTCCCGCGTTTTCTGATGCCCGCAGCGATGCAGAAAGCGGGGTTGCTGACCATCAACGCCTGGGCCATCGACGGGTTCACGAAGGTCTTCTGGCGCGATGAGCCGGTTTCACACCTCTGGCCGCAGGTCCTGGTGCTGCTGGGGGTCGGCTTCGTGCTGTTTGCCATCGCTCGGAGGCTGGCCCGGCGGTGGGAATATTCGTAGGCACGCTCTCCGCTTACTTCTTACTTGGATCGTCCGCGGGATTCACATAGTTAAATTGCAGCGGCGACATGCCATGGACCTGCACCACCACCTCTCCCGAGGCCATGGCATAATGGTGCATGTCGGGATCGAGATACGCGAAGCTGCCGGCTGGGAAGGTCATCATCTTGGCCTCATCGAACTGGTCACCCATCCCAACCTTGAAATTCCCTGAGATTACCGTCACATTTTCGCGCTTGGGATGCCAGTGCGGCGCGATCTTGTAGCCATCGGGCATCTTGAGCCAGATAGTGAAGTCGCCGGTCGTCGCGGTGGGGTCGCCTTCGAGCACGGCTAGCTGGGCGCCGGGAGCAACAAAGGGCGGTGGCGGGCCGTATTTGATCTGGTCCGGAGTGAACGCATTCTGGTGCGCCCCCGATTGGGCAAGCAGTAAACCGGCGCAAATACAAAAGACGGCGAGCGAGACTGTCCTCATGGCTAGTGCCTCCTGGAAGAGTTGAAGCTGAAAAACCCCGGAATGGTTATACATCAAGTCGCGCTGCGCATTCCAGTGTCTTGCGGTCGCTCGCTGGTGACCTCGGGCCCTTCAGCTCTTCGGCGGGAAAGTTCGTTTTCTCCCGTTACCTCCGTACCCGCCCTCATTGAGAAAAATCTTCAACATTTCTCAAAATATTCTTGCATCTGTGGAGATTTGCCGTAATCTCACACTTGCGAACTAACTTCGCCGAAAATGCCCGGGAATCGCTGTCCACCCTGGGAGCCGCGTAACGACAGTCGTTTTTCCGAAACCCCGGAGACGCGGTGGTGAGAGTGAGTCGCCGGAGGAGGAAGCCATAGAAATTGGCAACAGCTACCGCACGCCCTAACCTTTCGCAGCCTGGCTTTATTCCTGGCGTCGCTCCCAAGAACGACAAGACGAAGAAAAACTCCATTCGCCTCACGCTTTGGCCCCTGGTCGCTGCGACCTTCTTTATGGTCTCGGGCGGAACCTATGGCACCGAAGACATCGTGCACGGCGCGGGCTATGGCAAAGCGATTCTCATACTGCTGCTGACCCCGCTTCTCTGGAGCCTGCCGACCGCGTTTATGATCGGCGAACTTTCTAGCGCTTTGCCCTTTGAAGGCGGCTATTACGCCTGGGTGCGACGCGCCATGGGAAATTTCTGGGGATTTCAGGAAGCGTGGCTTTCGCTGGTAGCTTCCATTTTCGATATGGCGATTTATCCCACGTTGTTTGTCGCCTACCTCACGCGCATGTTTCCCTGGTTCCAGGAGAACCATCGCGGCGTGGCGGTCGCGCTGGGCGTCGTGATTGTTTGCGCTGTCCTCAATATCATGGGCGTGAAGGTCGTCTCGACTACTTCGCTGTGGCTGTTCTTTGCGCTGTCGGCGCCGTTCGCGGCGATCTTTGTGCTGGCGCCGTTTAAGATTCACGCGCTGGCTAGCGCCGTGACCAAGCCGACTACCTCGAACGTCGACATTCTTGGCGGGCTGCTCATCTGCATGTGGAACTACATGGGATGGGACAATGCCTCGACCATCGCCACCGAAGTGGAGCGCCCGCAACGCACTTATCCGCGCGCCATGCTGGTCGCGGTGGCCATCGTTTGCGTCACTTACGTTCTTCCGTTTGCCGCCATGTGGATCACCGGGCTTCCGGCCAGCGCCTGGGAAACTGGCGCTTGGGCCGATGTTGCCCAGTTGATGGGCGGGCCGGTGCTGCGGATCGCGCTGGTGGCGGGCGGCATGATGAGCGGATTTGGCATGTTCAATGCTTTGGTCATGAGTTATTCGCGGCTGCCGCTGGCCATGGCTCAGGATGGGATGCTGCCTAAGGTTTTTGGCAAGCTGCATCGGAAATCGCGCGCGCCGTGGGTTGCGATTCTGGCGCTGGCGATTGGTTGGGGCCTGGCTTTGAATCTTGGCTTCGAACGGCTGGTCACGCTTGACATCATGATTTACGGTGCTAGTCTGGCGCTCGAATTTGTCGCATTGATCTGCCTGCGCATTCGCGAACCGGAATTGAAGCGACCGTTCCGCGTGCCGGGCGGGCTGTTTGGAGCGATTGCGGTTGGCATTCCTCCGGTTCTGCTGCTAGGATTTGCCATCATCCGCAGCGAGCACGAAGTTGTGCTTGGCATGAGCTCGCTCTGGTTTGGAGTGATTGTGATCGGCGCGGGCGTGGTCGCCTACCTGATTAACCATGCGCTTAAGCCTGCGGGCTGGGCTGCCGCGGAGCCCAAGCCGGAGATGGCGGCTTAGGTTTTCGACGATCGACCTTTACCGTAGAGACGGGGCCTGCCTCGTCTCTTTTCCACTCGAGGGATCAACCTTGGGGAGTACCAGTCTTGGTTGCCGATCATCGGATTAGAGCAAGGATTTCTTCTCGGGATCGTCCTTGGTGTAATCGTCTGCTGGAAGGTGATCAGGTCTCGTTTGCGCGGGACATCAACTAAATGAAAAGGTCTCTCGCCATCAACCCGCCGTCTCTTCCCTCCTCCGCGTTCTCGGCGTCTCGGCGGTAAAACAACAGGTCGCACAGTAGAATGATCGAGACGGCAACGATCCGATGACGAAGCGTAAATCCAAGGGCGCGTACATGATCTCGGCGGTGGCTGAGATGTATGAGATCCATCCTCAGACTTTGCGTTTCTACGAGCGCGAAGGGTTGCTGAAGCCGAGCCGCACCGAAGGCAACACGCGGCTTTATACGGATGAAGATTTGCAGCGGCTTGAGTTCATCCTGTCGCTGGCGCGCGATCTGGGCGTCAACATCAGCGGCATCGCCATCATTCTTCAAATGCGCGAGCGCATGGAGGAAATGCAACGGCAGATCCAGGAGTTCGTGCAGTACATCCAGCACGAGGTGCTGACGCGGGCCTCGGCTGCCGCCGATCCGTCGAAAGGCGCAATTGTGCCGATGCGACGACCGCTGGTCCCGGCCATGGATGCATCCCGCCGCAAAGACTCGCCGAAGTAGTTTACGGCAGCCGGCGGACGCGCGAAAGAATCCGCTACAACAACTAGCTGGCGCGGCCATCGTACAGGTCGGCTGGCAAGGCCGCAGTCGCATTGTGGAATTGGGTTAATCAGTGGCGCGAGATCAAAATCTTTACCACAGGGGGCACAGAGGAACACAGAGAAAATTTGAAGCCTGCTGTGTGGCGCCTCTGTGTCCGCCTCTGGTGACCGATCCGCACTGGCACGCTCCATTTTTCGCCTGCTACAAGTTTTCGCCTGCTACAATCTCGCCATGCGAGCATCTATGCGAACGGCGATCATGAGCTTCGTCATGCTTGGATCTTTCCTCGGCCTCCCCTTGGCTCACGCACAGAAAGTGTCTCCACCCAACGTCCCGGATGCAATTCAGGCACGCCCCGGTGAAGAAGTTGTTTTACTCGCCCATGCCTCGGGATCGCAGATCTATAGCTGCCGACCGGGCACGGTTAAGTTCGCTTGGACCCTCGTGGCGCCCGAGGCAGAGCTGAAAGATCAACAAGACAACGTCATCGGAAGCCATTTCGCCGGTCCCACCTGGAAACTGAAAGACGGCAGCGAGGTTACGGGTAAGGCTTCCGCGCACGTGGACTCGGAGGATCCCAACTCCATTCCGTGGTTGCTGGTGGATGCCGTGACTCACTCCGGCGTTGGCCTGCTCACGAAAGTGACGACCATTCAACGCGTTCACACTCACGGCGGTAAGCCGCCCGCCCAGGGATGCGACGAGTCTCACCATGACACCGAAATAAAAAGTCCCTACACAGCGGACTACTATTTCTACGCGCCCGCCAAATGAACCGCCGCGCCCTCAGCGGCTAAAGCCGAATTCAAAACAAGGCAGTTACCGCAGCGGTAAACCGCTGCGCCACCCAAAAGCAAGGGCAGCGCCGGTTTTTTCCGCAAGCTGAATAGCCCTGGCGAGGGAAGGAGCGCGGGTGGCGCTGGTCGGAAGGCGAAGGGACCGCATTGAAGAGGTTGCTCGAGAGATTGGCGACTCGGCTGCGGCCTACAGTTCGCGTAGGGCGACGGCCACAGGCCGCCAGGCGGCGCGCATCGCCGGAGGCAAGCCTCCGAGCAAACCCATCAGAAGCGCGAAGACGATGCCGGCCAGCAACAGCGCGGGCGTAATTCGGAAGGCAAAGGCCAGTTGCGAAAAAGTCTGCCAGTTCATGGTGCCGGTGGTCAGACCATTCAAGGGCAGGACGGCGACGCAGCCGATGGCGCCACCTACGAAAGAAATCAGCAGCGCCTCGACCAGGAACGAGAAGACGACGGCTCCGCCACCAAAGCCCAGGGCGCGCATGGTGGCGATTTCGCGACCGCGCTCGGCGACCGCGGAATACATGGTGTTGAGCGCACCAAAAACCGCGCCAATGGCCATGACGAAGGCCACCAGTCCTCCGAGAATGGTGATCAGTTGGGTCATGCGCGTCGATTGCTTGGCGTAGTAGTCGATTTCGCGGGTTACGTCGAAGTTGAGGCGGCGGTCGGAAGTGACCGCATCCTTGAACTGCTCAAAGGCGCCTGGCGAACTTAGGTGCACGGTGGCGGACTGAAAAATATTGCTGGGCCGCTTGTACACGTCGTCGAGCACGCGCGCATCGCACCACACTTCGGAATCAAAAGCACTGCCGCCGGCGTCGAAGATACCCACGACCTGCCAATGACCGCCTCCAAAATTGACCGTGTTCCCGAGGGTCAAACCGGAATAGCTGCTGCTGGCGTTTTTTCCCACGATCAACTCGGCAAGGCCGGGTTGAAACATTCGACCCTGAACGATCTTAACGTTTCTCCGAATGGTCAAAACGTTGGCCGAGACGCCGCGAATTTGAGCATTCGCATCGGTCCCGGTAGCGCGCAGGGGAAAGGGTGCAACCACCACGACTTCCGAGGTCACCAGAGGGGCGTCCGAGGCGCGGGCCACACCGGGAGCATCCTGGAGAATTTTGATGTCTTCGAGTTTAATTCCGCTCATCATCTCCGAGGTTGCGCCGGCGCGCAGGACGATAGCGTTGTCTTCAGAGCCGGAGGCGACCAAGGTAGCCCTGAAGCCGCGCGCTAAGGAAAGCATCGCCACAAATACGCCGACGGTTCCAGCGATACCGAGGACGGCGACGATGGACGACGTCCAGCGAGCCGTGACGCTGCGAAAGTTGTAGACGAACGGGATAGCCATCTCAAACCCTCCGGAGGGCATCGACAACCCGCAGGCGCATGGCGCCAATTCCCGGCAGCAGTCCGCTGACGACGCCAACCAGCAGAGCGGTCGCGAGTCCGAGAGAAAGAATCGCAGGTGACAAGATGAGAGTAGGCAATAGGCCATTCAGAGCCGCGCCCAGAGCTGGGACTGCCAGGAGCGCAAGACCGAGACCCAGAAGGCCTCCGACGATCGCAATGGTAAGAGATTCGGCAAGCACAAAGAAAAGGACCCAGCGATCGCTGAAGCCGATCGCTTTTAGAACGGCAAGCTCGCCGACGCGCTCGCGCACGGAGATGGCCATGGTATTCCCAGTGACCAGCAGCAGAGTGAAGAACACTACAGTGCCGATCGTTATGATGAGGAATTGGATGTTTCCGAATTGCTTGACCCAACCGGCGGCGAACGCGGATTCCGTTTCCGTTTTAGTTTCGAACGAAGAGTTGGCCGTCATGTCGTCGATAGCCTTGGCGACGCTCACCGCATTATCGGGACTGTCGAGTTTCACCACGTACCAGCCGGTGTTGCCCTTGAATGCTGCCGGCACACGTTCTTCGAAATAGTCCCACTGGAACCAGAACTGGCTCTCGTCGCCGCCCGCGCGCTCGCTGTGATAGATGCCGTCCAAGATGAACTCCCAAGTGCCCGTAGCGCCATAGCCGATATTCTTGATGGGGATGCGGTCGCCGATTTTCCAACCGAAACGTTTGGCGGTTTTCGCGCCGGCGATGGCGCCCTGGCGGTCCTTTACGAAGTTCTGCCATTGGTCATCGGGAACAACCAGTTCGGGGATGACCTGGCGCTGATTCTCGACGTCGATCACGTACTGCGGGAAGAAGTTTTTTTCTTCCTGATATACGCCGCCGAACCAATTGTTGTGGGTGACCGCCTTAACCCCGGGAATGCGTTGAATCTTGTCGCGGTCGGCAAGCGGCAGCGGTTGAATGATGGATACGCGATTGATCACCACCAGACGATCGGCTCCCGCGATATCGGCGCCACGAGTGAAGGCTCCCCTGACCACGGCGAGGAACGCAAAAAGAAATAGTGCAACGGCGAACGACCCGATGGTGAGGATCAAGCGAAGTTTCTTGCGAAAGAGATTGGCGAAAATCAGCCCACGGAATTTCATGCCGCGCCTCCGGCCGGGACTTCTTGCGATTGGCGGGACTCGACCAGAACGCCTTTCTCCAGGTGCATTGTGAGATCGGCGCGCTGTGCGACCACCGGGTCGTGCGTCACCATGAGCACGGTCTTGCCGTGCTCCTTCACGAGACGATGAATCAAATCCATGATTTCATCTGCGCTCCTTCGGTCGAGGTCGCCGGTGGGCTCGTCGCAAAGCAGGAAAGTGGCATCGGCAACAATCGCGCGCGCAATGGCCACCCGCTGCTCCTGTCCACCCGAGAGTTGACGCGGATAATGGCTCATCCTATCAGTCAGTCCGACGATGCCGAGCGCAGTCTCCACATGCTTGCGGCGCTCGGCTTTGGAGAGATTGGTGAGCAGCAGCGGCAGTTCCACGTTCTGAAACGCCGTGAGCACCGGGATGAGGTTGTACATCTGAAAGATGAAGCCTACGTGCCGAGCTCGCCACGAGGTCAGCTTGCTGCGGGACATGTGCGTAATCTCGTCGCCGGCCACGGTGATGCTTCCTCGCGTGGGAACGTCGAGACCGCCGAGCAAGTTCAGCAGTGTGGTCTTGCCGGATCCGCTGGGCCCCATGAAGGCGACGAAATCGCCCTGGTCAACGTCGAGATTCAACCCCTGCAGTACGTGGATTTCTTCGCCTCCACGGCGATATGTCTTATCCAGCCCGCGCACCTGAATCTGACTGTTCGTTTTTCCAGTGCCGTCCAGTTGAACCATGTCTTTGCTCCCTTATTATTTCCTGGTCTTTATTTCTTGATCCTTATCTTTTGATCCTTATTTTTTGATCTTTATTTTTTGACCTGGACGCTCTCGCCATCGTGGAGATTTGGCGGTCCGTTTACAACCACGGTGTCGCCAACCACTAAACCCGAGATGACTTCCACGTCGGTGCCGCGATTTCCGCCCAGCGTGACCGCGCGGCGCTCTGTTTTATCCGCCTTGATCAGGAAAACAACCTTCTTGCCGCCGTCGTCGCGAACGGCATTCTGAGGTATGAGAATTGCGGGCGCGGTTGCGACATTCCTTTCAGATGGTTCATCCCCGAGGAAAGTCACTTTAATTCCCATGTCGGGGAGAATGCGCGGGTCCAGCTTCAGGAAGGAAATACGCACTTTCACGGTCGCTTTTTGGCGGTCCGCGCTGGGAATAATAGTGCGCACGCGGCTGGGAATCTCCCAGTCGGGATAAGCGTCGAGAATCGCAGTGACCTGCTGTCCCGGCTTCACCCGTGTGATGTAGGCTTCATTTACATCGACCTCAATTTCATTCGAGTTCATGTCCACAATTGTGGCGATGCCTGTGCGCGTGAAGCCGCCGCCTGCCGAGATGGGAGAAACCATCTCGCCGACTTGCGCGTCTTTCGAGACGACGATGCCGTCGAAGGGCGCGCGAATCGTGCAATTATCAACCGCTTGCTGCGCCTCGCCGATGCGAGCTTCCGCCGCAATCGCTTGCGCCTTGGCCAGGTCGATTTTGGCCTGGAGACTTTCCGCAGCGGTGCGCGCATTGTCCAGCTGCTCCTGGGGCTCTACCCCAGCTTTTTGGAGCTCCTCGGTCCGGTGCAGCAAGATTCGAGCATTCTTTAGCTGCACTTCGTAGTCTGCGATGGCGGCTTTGGCGGAATCGCGGTCGGCCCTGGCGGTCTCCAGAGCTCTTCTGGCGTCGGCATCGTCCAGAGTGGCCAGCAATTGGCCTTGGTGCACGTGCGTGCCTTCGTCGAAGAACACGCCGGTCACGCGGCCAGTGATTTTGGCGGCGATGGTGGCCCGTTGGCGCGGGGTGACATATCCGGTGGCGTTAAGCAGCGCCTCGCGGTTTCCGGGGCCCACGGCTTTCCTAGCCACGGCTACTTCGACGGCTGGTTTCGATTCTAAGAGGGCGTAGACACCTGCTCCCACACCGGAGAGGACGATCAGAAGCCCGAAGAAAATGGCGAAACCTTTCCCCACTTTGCCGCTTTTGCGCTGTCCTTCGTGGATGCGCAAAGAGCCCAGGTCGTGTGTGGGTGCGTTTTCTCGCGTCACCATCTCTTACTCTTGTCCTTTCCAGAAAGGAATGATCCATGATAAATCCCATCCTCAAACAAGCCAAAGCCGAGCACGCGAGGGGAGTGTAGAGGCCACCTCATAAATGGGCCGAAGGAGTAAGCCGCCGGCTCCCTCAGGGGCAAAAGCCCTCGTCTTTATTGGCCCTTTACGACGCGGCTGAAGCCGTGCCCTACCCAAAAACGATTTATGAGATAGCTTCTTGGTCTCCGAAGAGTTCACTCGACCAGTTTTCGATGTAAAACATTCAATTTAGTGGGCGTCTTGCGCTTTCGACTTCTCCAGTGTGATGTCATGTTTGGCTTGGCACTCGGTTGCCGGATCGACCGTCGCGACACCCTCGAACTCATCCTTCGAAGCGTGAAATTCAAGTGGAGGCCGGGCCACTCGCCGGGGAAGCTCGGTGAACTTCACCTTGCCATCCGAGTTGGTTCCGGCTTCGAGATCGAGCCTCCGCATTCCACCAAAACCATACGCGATATGAACCTTGACCGTGGCCGCGTAAGCGAGTTTGCCGTCTGCGCCCATAACTGTAAGTTCGAGGGAACAGGGACCAGCGCCGCCTCGTATTACAGGAACTTTTTCGTCATGCGATTGCGCTTCAGAAAGCAAAGGGATTGCGACGACGATGGAGCACAGAACACAAAGCAATCTGTTCATATCCTCACAATTATACGAGCGCAGCCAAGAGACAGGCGCAAGGGATTCGGCGGTAGTCTAATAAAGCCAGGTTTCGAGTGTTCACAAAGGAGACCTGTTGTTAGCATTTTCCATGACTGATCAATCTTGTACAGTTCCGAACAACTTAACTGAGTCATACTGCCACTGGTCGTACTGAGATGCTGTGCTACATGACTGCCAAAGCAAAAGGTCGCAATAATGGCACCAACCAAGAACGCTGGATGAAACTCTGCGAGCAAGCCAAAACAGAGCAGGACCCTCAGAAGCTAACCGAAGTGTTCGCGAAAATCGACCGGATGCTAGCAAATAAAACAAGATCGTCTCAAGGGCTAGAATCGCCCGCAATTTTCAGAGGAGTTTAGTCAAGCAGCAGTGCTGGAATCTTTAACATTGCCCCAAGTCTCCGTCATTCAGCCTAATGCGCTGCGGCCTCCGATTCGACACGTTCCGTAAAGATTCGGCGCGAAGATTCTTTGTTTTGGTGCGGCTTGGGATACGATTTCGTCTGTTAACGGGAGGTTCAGTATGAAGAGTGTTGGCCTCATCGGTGTCTTATTGCTGGTGCTTGGATTGTTGGCTTTCGTCGTGCCCGTGCCTCACAGCGAGAACCATAGTGTGAAAATTGGAGATACTAAGATCGGCGTCCAGACCCAGAGTCGCGAGAAACTGCCCCCGGCTGTAGGTATTGTTCTGCTGGCTGGAGGCGTCCTCGCCTTGGTCCTCGGGAGTCGCAAGAGCTAGCGGCCCTTTACGAAATCGGCATCGGAGGAACGGGCAAGGGCGGAATTGCAGAGGACCAAACCCGCTGAGCCGCTGCGTCAGGCTCCCGAAGACGACCGGGTTATTCTCAAGTTACTTTCGTACCGCCGCATGGCCCGCCGGAGCCATTCACGAAGCTGTGGACAGGAGTCTAAGCTGGAATTGAGCAGCTTTCGGGGGAGGGCTGATCAACAAGCGTCCCGCGACTCAATCGAGTCTGGGGCGCTTTCGTTTTTGTCGGCCCGCCGATCTCTTGATGGGAGAATCTGAGCGATCTGGGATGGGAAAAAGAGGGGCGTAGCTTGGGCAATCGGAGATGTTTTTACCGCTGCCAATATTGAATCGCCACGATAGCCGCACTCATCGGTTATGCTCTTTTTGAATTTTTTCGAAAGAAATTCTAGGCTTGATCGAGAATCCCCGCATGAAAAGAATCTGCGTTTTCTGCGGCTCCAGTTCCGGCAGTTGCCCCGAGTACGGCGCTGCCCCCGAGGAGCTTGGAACGGAACTGGCACGGCGCAACATTGGATTGGTGTACGGCGGCGGCAATGTGGGACTGATGGGTAGGCTCGCGGACGCGGTGCTGAGGGCGGGCGGCGAGGCGGTTGGAGTCATCCCGGAACACCTTATGGGGCGCGAGGTCGGTCACAAGGGGTTGACGAAACTCCATGTTGTCCGCTCCATGCACGAGCGCAAGGCGCTCATGGCCGACCTGTCCGATGCATTCGTCGCGCTGCCGGGCGGGTTCGGAACGTTGGAGGAGTTTTGCGAGGTGGTGACGTGGACGCAACTGGGTCTGCACGCGAAGCCCTGCGGCATCCTGAATGTCTTGGGGTATTACAGTCCGCTGCTCGCGATGTTCGACCATGCGGTAGAGGAGCGGTTCCTGAAACCGGAGAATCGGAGGTTGGTGCTGGCACGGGAGTCGGCTGCCGACCTGCTGCGAGCACTGGAGGAGTGGAGTCCGGCGCGGGTAGAGAAATGGCTGGATCGGGAAACGCGGTGAAAGCGTCACTGGTTTGCGTCTTGGAACATGGAGCAATTCACATCGACGCACAAAAGCTTTTCAGGAACTTGGGATCGTTCAACTCCGGCCTCATCGCGGGAGCGGAGACCGTGATGGCGAGCGAATGCTACCGTGGGCGAGGTTTCGGATACCATGAGTTCGGCAGCTGGGTATTGTCCTAATTTGAAGTTTCCGTTACCAATGTAGCGTGGACGCCGCTCAGATTCAGATACGCCGCTTAGCGCCAGCCGATGCCGCCTTGTATCGCGACATTCGACTGGAAGCGCTTCGATGCAACCCAGAAGCATTCGGCAGCACGTTCGAAACTGAGAGTGTCCAAACATTGACGTTTTTCTCCGACCGGATTGGCGGTTCCACAGTGTTCGGCGCTTTCCATGACTCAAAACTCGTCGGCATCGCCGGGTTGTTGATCGGCAAAGGACAAAAAGAGGTTCATAAGGGCCGGCTCGTGGGCATGTACGTTCAGCCTAGCGCAAGAAGGGCTGGGGTTGGACGGCGACTGGTGGAGACGATAATTGAATTTGCACGCCATCACGTCGAACTGATCCAATTGGCTGTGGTCAGCGACAACGAACAAGCGCGGCGGCTATATGAGCGTTTGGGCTTCTTGGAATATGGAGTCGAAAGGAAGGCACTGAAGCAAGATGGTCACTACTACGACGAGGTTCTCATGGCAAAGGACCTCAAGCCAGCTGGCGCGAGACGGTCGGATTGTGCTTAAATTCGCAAGTTATCCACACAATTCACTTTAAGATGAGGGGCTTCATGCACAGGAGACTGCTTTCTTCCTTAATCTGGTTTCTGCTGCTGAATATCTCCAGCGCAGCCTCCAAACGCGCCTTTACCATCGAAGACCTTTACCGCGTTCGCGGAATAGAAGACTTGCACGTATCTCCCGACGGCAAAACCGTCCTGTTCACCCTGCGTACGAACGACCTGGCGAAGGCAAAGAGCACCAAGCACATCTGGCTTATGGACGCCGACGGCAAGAACGCGCGCCAGTTTACGTTTGGAGAAAAGGGTGAATCGTCGCCCGCCTTCTCACCTGACGGGAAGTGGATCGCCTTCATCAGTTCGCGGGATGGCGACGACAATCTCTACGTCATCTCCGCCAGCGGGGGCGAAGCCCGGCGACTCACCAACATTTCCACGGGAGTCTCCGACCCCCTCTGGTCACCTGACGGAAAATGGATCGCGTTTTCGAGCGACGTCTATCCGGAATGCACCGCCGACGATGCCTGCAACAAGAAGATCGGCGAGCGCTGGAGCAAAGGCTCGCTCCACGCCCATCTGGCCGATGCGCTGCTCTACCGCCACTGGAAGGAATGGAAAGACGGGAAGCGCACCCACGTCCTGCTGGCCGACGTTTCCACCGGCGCGGTGCGCGATCTGACGCCGGGTGACTTCGATTCGCCTCCCTTCCAGCTCGGCGGACCGTTGCAATACGATTTCTCACCGGATAGCACGGAACTCGCGTTCGACTCGAATCATGACCGCAACCTCGCTTCGTCCACAAACAGTGACGTGTGGATCGTCTCGCTCGGTGGCAGTCCGCCGCCGCGCAACATCACCGCTGCGAATCCTGCCTTCGACGGTCATCCGAAATACTCGCCGGACGGAAAATACATCGCCTATCAACTGCAAAAGCAACCCGGCTATGAATCCGACCTCTTTCGCCTGGCCATCTACGATCGCTCCACCGGCGCATCACGTGTGCTCACCGAGTCCTTCCGCAACTGGGTTGACGCTTTTCAATGGGCCTCAGACTCGAAATCTCTCTACTTCAGCGCTCCCGTCGAAGGCGACAATCCCATCTTCCGGGTGAGCCTCGAATCCGGATCCATTCAACAAGTGTTGGTGGACCGGACCATCGACTCCTTCGAGCTCTCACATGACAACAGCCGCATCATCTACATCCGGCGTTCCGTCAGCGACCCCGTCGAATTTTTTGCGGTGGACTTGGCGGATGGGAAATCCTCGACGCCGCAACGACTGTCTCACTTCAACGACGAAGTCGCCAATGAGGTGGATCTCCGTCCGGCCGAGCGCATGTGGGTAAAGGGAGCCGGCGGAGCGAAGATCGAAGTCTTTATTGTCAAGCCCCACAACTTCGATCCTTCGAAGAAATACCCGCTCATACTCAACGTGCACGGTGGGCCGCAGTTTCAGTGGCAGGATTCTTTTCGCGGAGACTGGCAGGTTTATCCCGGCTCCGGCTACATCGTCGCTTTCGCCAATCCGCATGGATCCACGGGCTATGGCCAGGATTTCACGGCGGAAATTTCCGGTGACCATGGGGGGAAGGTTTTTGAAGACCTGATGAGGGTTACCGACGAATTGATCAAGCTTCCCTACGTCGATCCCGATCGCGCGGGCGCCATGGGGTGGTCCTACGGCGGCTACATGATGGACTGGTTCGAGGGCCACACCAACCGCTTCAAGGCTATCGCGTCGATGATGGGACCATTCGACCTACGTTCTTTTTACGGCTCGACCGAAGAGTTGTGGTTTCCCGAGTGGGACCTCAAAGGCCAGCCGTGGAACTCCGACCAATACGAAAAGTTCTCGCCTTCCTACTTCGTGAAAAATTTCAAGACGCCCTGCCTCGTGGTCTCCGGCGAGCGTGACTATCGCGTTCCCTACACGCAGTCACTGCAAATGTTCACCTCGCTGCAAAAAATGAATGTCCCTTCCAGGCTGATCGTTTATTCCGACGCGGGCCACTGGCCCAGTTGGTATGAAATGGCTCTGTACTACACCGCGCACCTCGAGTGGTTTCATCACTATCTCGGAGGAGATGCGCCACCCTGGTCCACGGAGCAATTCCTGCGCAACGCCGTCTTCGACCCTGCGACGGGCCAACGGCTCAAGTAACACCGGTCCGCGCTTGGGCATCTGAGGCCCAGGATTATCGCAGACCGGATGAGCGTGTTGTCATTTGGCAAGCGGGCCGGGATGGATTCCCTCGCCAAGGACAAAGCTTGATCCCACGCTGCCCACGACCGCCGATGCTCGCGGCAGTCCGAGGCGCTCCCGAATGCGATACACGGCTTCAATGCCAGTGCAATGTGCGCCCATCAGATTCGCCACTTTGAAGTCTTTCATCTTATCGGCAGTCCAATTCAGTTGGTCATCCGTCGCCGGAAAGAGGTGCAATCCGCCGATGACTGCCTCTACTGGCTCGTTGCGAAACTCCTCTCGGGCAAATGTGAGGATGTTGATGATTCCAGCGTGTCCGCAGCCAGTGACCACGACCAATCCTTCCGGGGTGTTGAGCACCAGTGACTGATCCTCGGGGATCGTGTCCTCGACCAAGCCCGCTGGGGTCTGCACTTTTCCGCTTACACTCCAGTTGCGTTCTGGATATTTTCGAGGCACCGGACCTGTCAGCCACGCACCCGGAAAGATTTCCGCCGCCGCTTCATGTTCGATGAACCTTCCCCCAGTCGCTTCGTACTCCTTCTTCAATGCGACCATCCGGTTATCTTCACCTTGGGGCGCCGGTCTGCTGTAGAAAATGCCGCGTGCGAGATGAACTACTGACAATGCCGATGGGTTACTCTTCATCATCTCTTTGCGAAGGGTCATCAACCCACCGACATGATCCCAGTGATTGTGCGTAAGAATCACTTCTTTAACGTCGGACAAGTCAATCTTCAAGTCGCGCGCATTTTGCAGCACGTTATCGGGATGGGCTCCCGTATCCAGCAGAACGCGATGACCATCTGCTTCGATGAGCGCGGAGAAACCCCACTCTCCCACCCCCGTTACGCTGCCCACCAGCATCGTCGAAAGCAAGGTCACCTTGAGCGCGTGAATCTGGACAGGTGGTGCGCTCTGAAGGTTAGGGGCGGGACTGGTGCCTTGAGCCGCGGCAAGAGGCTGCACACTGGCAATGGGAAGCGAAAGCGCGAGCAGCACCGCAGAAATGCTTATCCAGCGAAAACGCGAAACCTTGTTCATGTGCCGGTACCCCCTCCATTAGATGTTCGTGACGAGACGCTAAAGTCCGCGAGCAAGGCAATGGTACCGCAAACTCCTCATCCCGACTGGCAGTAGCTCGGCGGATATACTCCCGCAGTTCCAGCCCATCGCTTTGGCTTTGCGGCTTTAGGTCAAGAGTGTTCCAATTCCCAGAGGCCGCCAAGCTGCCCAAGGAGATCCTGGGCAAGATGATTTTGAACTAGACTACATGTGTTCGAATACTTGGAGTTCAACGGCTTAGAAATTCCACTTCATGGAGGGCAATGTGGGACTCAGATTAAAGACCATTTCAAAGGACGGTATTCCGGAAGCCATTTCCAAGGTCGAGTTGCATCGCTACCTGAACGAACCGGAGGAAGCCGAATCCATCTGCCGCGACATCCTGGTGGCCGATCCGGAGAACCAACTGGCGCTTCGATTGTTGGGATTGGCGCTGACCGACCAGTTCGAGGGCGGGCACTCAGATCGCTATGGCGAGGCGGAAAAGATCTTCCAGGGCCTGACGAATCCGTATGAGCTCCACTACTACATGGGGCTTCTGCTCGAGCGGCGGGCCAAGGCTCAGGTGAAGTCAGGGGTAACGGCACATCTCCTGGTTGGTTCCCTGCATGAGGCGATGCGCTGCTTCGAGAAGGCCGAGAAGATCCGTCCGCCGCACAACGACGACGCCATGCTGCGCTGGAACCGGTGTGTCCGGCTGCTGGAGAAACTGGAGCGCGCTCCGATCGAAGAGAGACAAACGGCGGCGTTCGAAGACCACGACACGGCGCCGATCACGGGTCGGCTGGGCGGACGGGCTGCGAAGTAAACGGATTCGCGAATCGTGCCCGAAGATCGAACGGTCCTTGCCGGACTTAGTGATCGTTTCTTCTAAGAGCTCGCTGACTTCGCTTCTAGGATATCGTCCCCATTGGGGTTGCCGTTAGTTGGAAACGTGTTAACTATTGCAGCTTCGCGTACTCCGCTTTGGCTTCTTTCAGGATCGGGATGTCGGGGTCGGCGTCTTTCAATGCGGGCTCTGGTCTCTCTGCGCCAAGAATCTGTTCTGGCACTCTTTCGCTGCCGATAGCAATTCTCTGAACTCAGGAGTTCCACGGAGCTTCGCGAGCAACGGGTCGGATTGCAGGGCTATATAGGCACAATAGTTCTGTCCAATGGCGCTTCTCAGCAAGCGAACAGCGGCATCGTTTTGACCGCAATACGACAGCAGAGCGCCAACGAAATACCGAGGCTCCGCGTCAACTCCCGCAAGCGCGGCCGCTTCGCTCTTTTTCACGGCTCCGTCCAATTGGGATGTCTGCTGGGGATCTAGGCAGGCTAGAAGCAGATCACGGCCCAGTAGAGGACGATCCGACGTTCTCTGAATCGTTTGTCGTGCCTCGCCCAGTTTGCCTTGCTCCAGAAGAATAAAAGCTGTTGTCCTAGCTGCCCAGTCCGAGCCTGCGTCAAGGCGGACGAACTCCATCGCCCTCTGTGGCTCACCTAATTGCATGAAGGCCCAAGAGCACGACCGGAATTGGCTGTTCCGATCCAAGGCGAGCGCTGTGTCGCACTCGCGTGCCGACTCGTCCAACAATCCCGCATAGCGCAGGATATAAGCCAACGAGAAATGGGCCCGCGCGCTTTTCGGGAGGCGCTTAACCAAGGCTGACGCTTGCGCGTAGGCTTGTCCAATGTCGCCTCGATCCATTTGGTTAGTAATCAACTGTCCAGCGGCAGAGGTCAAGTTCGGATCAAGCGCCAGTGCTCGTTCCAGAGCCGAGTCCGAACGCTTGAGCATTGGTTCCCCGCCGTCAGCATACTCACTGCCGTAGTAGTAACGGGCTCCCAAAGCCTCCCAAGCGGGCGCGTAGCTGGGGTCAATACCCACAGCACGCTCCAGCATCGCGATGGCATCCTTGTTAGGGGCAACATCATGCGGAACCGCGATGCTGCGCAAATACAGGTCGTAGGCCTCCTCGCTCTTGGGCCGAGTTCCCGCCTCCCCAGAGGCCGATAATCCTCCCAGCACGGGGACAAGGCCTTGCCGGACTCTCGACGTAATTTGTTCCCGCATCGCAATCTTGTCTGACGCTGCAACATTGATGGTGTCTCGCCAAATACTGCGGTTATTCGCGACATCCACCGCTTCCAGTGTGACCTCCAACTGGTTACCTTCCGTGAGGTAGTGTCCCGTTACAATGCAGGTCACCCCCATCTCCCGACCAGCCTGTTGCAAGTCCAAGTTCGGCCCGTTGTACTTGCTGGTTGTGGCAAATGGGCGGATGGAGAACGACGGCACATAACTCAGCGCAGTCGCAATTTCATCGGGCAAAGCGAGCCGTAGAAAATCCGTGTCCTTGTCGGAGCCCGCATTCTGGAACGGCAGAACCGCGATGGCCTTCGAGCTTACAGAATCAAGGGGCAAGGCTTGGGGGTGCCGAGACTGCCAGAGGAAGAGTGCGATCGCGATTGCAGCGATAACCCCAACAGCGGCCGCAGCGACCCATTGGAGCCGTCTTTTGCGAGAAACGGGTACCGATTTAGGAAGAGCAGCCGACTTACCAGAGTCCGTGTCCCGTTTCAATCGTTGCAGGTCGGCTCGCATCTCTGCTGCGCCTTGATAACGAAGAGTCCGATCTTTCTCCAGAGCCTTGTTGATGACATGCTCAAGCCCCGCCGGAATATCGGGATTCAGCCGCACTGCTGGCGCTGGCGCTCGATTCAGGATCGATTCGAAGATCACACCAGAGGTGTCGCCCCTAAACGGGAGTAGACCCGTTGCCATCTCGTAGAGAACCGCCCCGAACGAAAACAGGTCGGTGCGAGCATCGAGTTCCTTACCTCGAACCTGCTCCGGCGACATGTAAGCTACGGTGCCGAGCGTAGAACCGGGGCTGGTGAGATGTTCCTCGGCGAGAGTTGTAGCGGTCTGAGTATTCTGTGCGGCTATTTGGCTGGCAGAACTGGCAGGAAGCGCAACCTTGGCCAACCCGAAATCCAGAATCTTGGCATGTCCGCGCTCGGTGACAAAAATATTGGCAGGCTTGATGTCGCGATGAACGATCCCCTTTCCATGTGCGGCATCGAGCGCATCCGCAATCTCGATAGCGAGAGACAGGATCAGTTCGGAGTCCATCGGCTTTTCTGCAATCCGGTGCTTCAGCGTCTGCCCGTCCAGAAACTCCATGGCGATGTAGGACTGCTCGCCACTCTTGCCGATGTCGTAAATTGTGCAGATGTTGGGATGGTTTAGCGCCGATGCTGCGCGGGCTTCGCGTCGGAAACGTTCCAATGCCTGCGGGTCTCGGGACACGTCATCAGGCAGGAATTTAAGCGCAACGAAACGACCTAGCTCCGTGTCCTCGGCCTTGTAGACGACACCCATGCCACCGCCCCCAAGTTTCTCGACAATTCGGTAGCGCGAAATGGTTTGGCCGATCATTCGTGGCGAATCTTACGTGGATGAAACGGGCAAGTCAATCAAAGTGGTGGAGTTGATTAGGTGTCGGCAAAAGGCATTAACCACAAGAGTTTCCTTAGGGAGGCGCGGGAGTTTCCCCCCCGGGGCGGTGGATTCCGCCGAACCGTAACATGTTAGGTGGGGGCGAGGGGGAGGTCAACGTTCGGTGGCAATCCAGTTCAAGTCAGTTCCACCACAACCGCCACATCGAATTTCGAATAATACTTCTTCACGTCCCTTGCCCCGTACTTCTCCCGGAACTTCTCGATCACCGACTTCACAGCTTTGGCATCGGTGACTGGCGTTGCCCGGAGTTCCGCTCCAACGCCTCGCGCATCAATCCGAATCGACGGGTTTTGAAGCACGTTCTTGTACCACTGGGTCTCGGAGCCGCGCACGGGCAGGAGGTACAGCTTTTCGCCTTCCAGCACGAACCAGACCGGAATCGAGATCGTCTGCCCAGTCTTCCTGCCGATCACACTGAGCTTGATCTGGCGGTAGCGGGCGAGGCGGTCTTTGAGGTCGTTCTTCGGTGTTCGCATGCCCTTCCTCCGACTGGTTAACTGCGACTTCATTAGCATTTTCAGTCTGACGAAATTGATTTCTCCAACCTCGGCGCTGCGAACATGATTCGATGACCGTCTGCGGTGACGAGACCGAACTCCCTCATCCCCCAAGGCTCATCTCGAATCGTCTTGCATATCTCAGTGCCCGAAGCGAGGACAGATGCGTAAAACAAGTCGATGTCTTCGATTTGCAGGTATGCGAAGTAGGAATGGTCACCAAGTTCGCGAGGGGGAATCGCATCTGGGCACTGCCCAGCGACGATTGTGCAGTCGCCCGATGTGTAAAAAAGAAAACCGGGGTCTGGGATAGCGTGGACGGTGAATCCGAGAACGGCTCGATAAAACGCGGAAGAGGACTTCAAGTCGGGAACAGCAATGACAAAACGTGTTTTCGAAATTTTCGGCATGGCACCTTTGTTCCAAAAAGTGAGGCCGTTGGACGATTCTAACCTGAAACATGGAGCACATCGGCTTAGCTGCGCTCACTGCCCTTGCTCCCGCATCGAAGAGCACAACCAGTGGATGCGACAGTCTCATGATCGAGTCCGTCCCACCCCCACTATGAAAAGAGCCGACTCTGAATCTGTGCGAGTTCCAAGGGTGCGGTGCAGGCTGGGGCTGGGAGTCGGGGGGCTTGCTGGATCCAACGATTCCAGCCACATGTTCCTGTGGTTATGCTGTCGGGAATTCCGATCATTATGCTGCCACGTATTCCGGTGGAATGTACCACGGCGGTTCCGTTTTCGGGATTGTGAGCTACATGGCGATATAACACCAGCAATCCGGCCGATTTCCAAGAAACGTAGTTTCCCGATCGGCGCCCTCATCAGGAACTGTGTGTGTTCAGTTCCTTTAGCTCATTGCGCAGTTGAGGAGAATTCCGTGCGTTTTTGGCGGGGCTGGGCTACATTGTTTCCGAGCAGCTCAATCGCAGCTTGTTGCGTTCAAAACAAAGCGCGTTAGGTGCGGGCTCAGAGGGAGCTAATGCGCTTCCTGACGGCACTCGTTCTGGCAATCGTTGTTCTCGCAACTCCTTCCCTGGCCCAACAGCACGAAGCCGCGCAATGCCAAGCCCCGCCGATACCGGCCATGCGACGTTCCTCCGACTTTTTCACCGACGAGCAGGAGAACGAATTGGGAAGAGTCATAGACGCTCAGATTCAGCAGTCGGAGAAGGTCATCGACGAGCCGGAACTTACGGGGTACCCGACTAAAATTGGAGCGCGGCTGCAGGCGCACCTGCCGCCCACTGGCCTGCGTTTTCACTATTACCTTGTGGATCTGCCCCGAGCGAATGCCTTCTCGATTCCTGGCGGGTACATCTACGTCTCGCGCAAACTGGTGGCGTTCATGCGCTCCGATGACGAACTGGCGGCGGTGCTTGGCCATGAAATGGGGCACATCGTTACCCACCAGGGCGCAATCCGCATGACGCGCGCGATGCGTGAACTGCTGAAGGTTGACCACATCCAGAGCCCCGAGATTTTCGATCGCTACAACCAGTGATGGAGAACTGGCGCAAAGCGCCGTCGGTAATGGCAGCCACCGAAGAAGCTGACCAGGACGTGGCGGATAAGGTCAGCATCATCGCGCTGTCGGCCAGCGGATACCCTCCGGAGAGCATGGCCGATTTCTTCGACCGCTTTGCCGAACTCAAAGGGAAGAAAGGAAGTTGGCTCACCGACATCTTCGGGACGTCGAATCCAAACGTCAAACGCATGCGGGAGGCGCTCAAGAGCATTTCTCAACTCAGCCCAGCCTGCCGGAGCGTTGTGTCTTGTGCGGGCACAGGCGCTGCGGCTTGCGGAGGAGACGCGGCGGCTCGCCTGGCGGAATTCAAGAAGTGGCAGGCTGCCGTGGCGCAGTACAAGGGAATCGGCCACAAAGAGTCTCTGCACGCGGTGACTTTGCGTAAGAAGCTGCAACCTGCACTGCGCTCCGATCTTGAGAGGATACGCATCAGCCCGGATGGACAGTATCTGCTGGCGCAGGATGAGGGCGGCATCGCGATCTTCTCCCGCGACCATGAGAAGCTCGAGCGGCTGTTCTGGATCGACGCCGAGGATGCGAAGCCGGCACAATTTGCCGCCGACTCGCGCCACATCTCCTTCTACATCCGTTCCAAACTAGGCTCGCCGCACGTGGAGACCTGGGACGTGGTTGAGCGCACATCCGACTCCTACGATGTACATGACCCGGGAGCGTGCGTCCAGTCAGCGCTCTCTTCTGATGGCAAAACCTTCGTCTGTATTGCCCTGGACCATGAGCTTTCGGCGACGACAGGCATGAGCTTTGACTTGCGCATCCGCCGCGTGGACGACGATCAGTTGATCTACGAGAAGAAGTCGTTCTTCTCGACCGGACCCAACATGTTGGCTTTGGCCGTCGCCTTGGGAGTTGTCTTCGGCGGCGAGGAGCTCAACGTGATGCACCTGACGTTCTCGCCGAATGGGCGCTACCTGCTGCTGGGCCAGGAGAAACAGAGCTTTAGTCCAGCTCCAATCTCTCTGAGTGCTCCGATTCCGGCGTACCCGAAAGGAGCATTTCAACAGATAGAAATCGCGCTGGGGATCGATCTTTCCACAGGCAAACCGCTCAAGTTGGAGGGCAACGTCAGGCGGTTGCTGCGTGATGACTTTGTCTTCATGGACGATCAGCGGATCGCAGGTCGGGAAGGCGATCACGGACAGGTCGTCAGCTTTCCAGAAGGCACAGTGCTTTTTGACAATCTCAAGATTGGCAACGCGCACATCGATGCGGTGGCTCACGGGAACCTCCTGGTGCTGCGTCCCATCAAGAATTTTGCTGCGGGTCTGCTGGATGTGGAGGAAAACATTGCGCACATCGGAGTGAAACACCCGGCGTTGGATGTTTACGACACTCTCCTTATCTCCGAGCGCGACGACGGACAGCTGGGAATTCGGAGTACGGCTGACGGCAGGGAGACGAGCTTCGTTCCCATGACTGAATCGCAACTGCCAACGTTACAGGCGGATGCGATTTCACCGGACCTGCAGTGGATTGCGCTTTCGGGTAAGAGCCGCGGAGCAGTCTGGAATGTGCCGCGCGATGAGCGTGTTGTGTATGTCCGGGGATTCCGTGAGGCCTGGCTGGGAGATGATAGCGTGCTCTACGCCGATTTCCCGCAACAAGCTGGCGTGAAGCGCAGCATAGTGCACGTGGATCTTACAACGACACCCCCAAGTTTCGTGCCCCGTGAGGTGGATCCCGATATTGAACTCTGGCAGCTTGGTCGCTTCGAGATGGTCTTAGTGCCAGAAAAGAAGGGTGACCTCCGACACAATGTCACGCTTGAAGTACATGACGTGCGCAGCGACAAATTGCTATGGACCCGCCCGGTTACCTATCGTCCGCCGTACAGCTTCTTCAGCAGAGATACCGGCTCACTAGTATTGGCTTGGCCGCTGGTGGACGACGCGTCCCGCAAAGCCCTGAGCAGAGATCCCGGATGGCACCAGCGTGTACACGAAGTTAATGATGAGCAGGGCATGGTCGCCGTGGAGGTGCTTGATGCCTTCACCGGCGTGGTCCGTGCCCGCGTGCTGCTGGATACCGGTAAGGGATCATTCCTCCCCATGAGGATATTTGCGACTGCGGACCGTTTATTCGTCCTCGATAACGTCCACCGCCTACTGGCGTATAGTTTTGACGGTAGGTTGCAAGGCCGCGCCTTCGGCCGCAGTGGCACCGCTTCACCCGATGGCCGCTTCTTGCTTCTTGAGACGGCGCGTGGACGGCTCGCAGTGCTCGACTCGGCAACTCTCGCGCCAGTTGACCAATTGGACTTCGCGGCGCCGGTGGCAACCACCACCTTCGTCGGCGATTCTCTGGCGGTGCTCTGTGCCGATCAGACCTTCTACATTTTCGACTTGAGACAAATCGCGCAACAACCTGCGGCGAGCCCGATGAGAAAGTGATTGAGCGGCGCCGCGCCGCCCGCCAAGTCAAAGCTAGCAGCGGTGTGCTGTTGGCCCCGCTCGTCTTCCACCATGACGGTGAGGCCATCGCGGGCTTCCGCAAGGCTTGGGCAACGGCCTGCGTTGTCGCTGACCTGGGCAAGTTGACGTGCCGGGCCTGCGGGCAGCCTGTGAGCGGTCACAAGTGCCCGGAGTGCAACACGGATGCGTTGAAGTATTCAGGCCGGCTCTTCCATGACTTTCGACGCAGCGCCGTCCGCGACATGGTGCGCGCTGGCGTGCCTGAAACCATCGCCATGAGCATCTCGGGCCACAAGACGCGGTGTATGTTCTAGAGATACGACATCTGCAACGAGCGCGACCAGCCCGAAGCACTGCGGGCAACGGAAGCTTATCGGCAGCAGCAGGCCGCACAAACCGAAGAAATCACGGTCATGCCGCAACAATCCGCAAGGGTGCCGAACAACGCCCCAATCATCGGCCGGCGTGTCCGCGGTGGCGCGCTCCCCTCTTCCCAGGGGGAGCAAGGCGAGAAGCTGAAGGGCTCCGACGTAGGAGTCCCTCGCAGCATCGTTCCCTCGTAGAACGTACAGACGTCACGCTCCTCGCGCATGAACCGGTTGAAGGCACTGCGCCGATAGACGGCATCCAAGAGTGTGCCGGGAATGTCTGCCTCATTCCTGGATGGGAAGCCACGCCGCACGACAAACGCGGTGTCGAGGAAAAAATTGAAGGCGCCACTTGGCTTCCCCTCCTCGTCCTGTTTCAAATACGATCCGAACAAGAGAAGATCTCCGTCGCGCAGTGACCGCAGTTATGGGATGGAATTTTGGCGGCAGAGGCGCCCGCAGGCTACTGACTATAATTTCACTGGGGTGCGAGGGCATCGGAACAAGGGACGTGATTCCCAGTGAGGAGAGCAGCCATGGCTCTACGCAAACTGTGCTTTTTCACAATGCTGACCACGATTATTGCTTTCCTCGAGGTCGGAAGGTTAAACGTTCAGATCAGGGGATTTGATGTACCGACGACGAATTCGCGGCCGCACGATCCGGCGCTTCCCCCCGATGGGTCGCTCTGGTACATGCGCCAGCCGGCGAATAAGTTAGGCCGATCGAACTGGGTCAAGGCATTCCGCGCGAACAACGAAATCCGGCCGACCGTTTCTCTTCCGGTCCAATCCAAAAACGCCAAGGATCTGGGTGCCGGAAAGTTGCTGGTGGCGAGCCGGGGGCTCGCCGATCCGCATTTCGCTAAGACGGTAGTCCTGCTGG
>Ga0209517_10001534_pt1 | contig 34685 bp, 28 predicted proteins | sample PeaSoiMetSII2010_FD_187695 | JGI IMG/M metagenome (GOLD analysis project Ga0209517, IMG submission 187695) | Peat soil microbial communities from Weissenstadt, Germany - SII-2010 (SPAdes) (version 2) | ecosystem: Environmental > Terrestrial > Soil > Wetlands > Peat | place: Germany... | reverse complement strand
GGGGAAGTCGACGCCGCAGTTGATCCATGACTCATTAGTGGTTGCGGATGGGGAAGAATCTCCCGGAAAAGAGAAGAAAGCCGAGATGAATCTCGGCTCAGCAGGCTTGACAGCCTGCGCCACTTAAGTGAACAGTGTTGGACCTAACACACCTCTTCGAACGGCGCACGGAGTCGAGTATGGGTGTAAGGCGTCGCTCGATGGATGACCTCGCTTGCACTTCGCAAAGGAGTTGGCGCCTGCTTCGCCTTTGGCACGCGCAAGCACGGGGTTAGGTGGTTGAAGCCTCGACGTCGGCACGCTGTCGGGCTTGATGGCAGGCTTAAACCCAAGCGCTTAGGAATTTGCTAGAATCGGAGTGGCGCCGACGGTTCCGAGGTTTGATGGACTGCGGGTTGTGATTTATCCAAACGATCATCGACCGGCGCATGTTCACGTGATTGGCAGAGGGCACGAAGCAGTATTCGATCTGAACTGTCCCGCAGGACCGGAAGAACTCCGGGGAGAATTATGGATTCTCCCGGCGGGAGATCAGGCACATCGTGGCTGTCACCTGGCAGAGTTGTGCCAGGCCTGGGAGCAAATTCATGGCATTGCGTGACGATTTCGAATTGGCAAGCCGGCGTGCTAAGGATCTGGAAGCAAGTGCTCCACGAGTAGTTGCCGCGCATTACGATCGCAAAGCTGGGCGGGTCGTGATTCAACTCAGTTCCAAGCTGATCGTGAGCTTCTCGCCTCGCGATGTAGAAGGGCTGGAAGACGCCGATGCCGCACAGCTTAGCGAAATAGAAATCAGCCCGTCCGGGTTCGGCCTCCATTTTCCGGCCGTAGATGCAGACCTCTACGTGCCGGGGCTCTTAGATGGCATCCTGGGATCAAAGAGGTGGATGGCGTCCAGGCTGGGTCAGATTGGCGGCCAATCCAGGAGCAGGGCTAAAAAGGCCGCTTCTCGGGCAAATGGAAGGCTAGGCGGAAGACCCAAGAAGGCCTTGGGGCGATAGGGCCGGAAGGCCAGCGAGTCGGTCCTTGTAGTGTGAATCTCTGCAAGGCAGTCGGGGCCATCGACATTAGGCGTACTCTCGTGAACGCCGCCCACGGCAGGCTGGCTCCCACCCGGACGAATTGTCGCCCTTGTCGGACAAGCGCCCCCAAACGGCGGTCCGGGAAGTTGCAACCAAACGGGAGTCCGGGACCGGACCGCGCGTAGCCGAGGTCATTCCGGCAATGGGCTTATTCTAACGCCTATGGGATTTGGGGGCCGGGGCAAGGAAGCTCGCTTCGCTCGCGCTAGACTGTTTACGTGTTTACCAACCAACTCTTCATCAACGGCCGCTGGATAGAATCCAACTGCGACCGCCACGTAGACGTGATCAATCCCGCGACCGGCGAGCTGGTGACCACCGTCCCGGACGCCGATGCCTGCGACGTGGACCGCGCGGTGGCTGCGGCGCGCGCCAGCTTCGAGAAGAAGTCCTGGCGCGGGATGGATCCCTCCAAGCGCGAGCGCATCCTGTGGGACATCGCCGAATTCCTGACGAAGCAACGCGATGAGCTGGCGGCGGTGATTACTCAGGAGAACGGCAAGACGCTGCGCGAATCGGTGGGGGCGGACGTGGCGCCCGCCGCCGATTGCTTCCGATACTACGCCGGCTGGGTGCGCAAGATCTACGGCGAGACCATTCCAGTGGATGGGCCGTTCTTCAACTACACGCTGCGCGAGCCGGTGGGCGTGGTGGGCGCCATCGTGCCGTGGAATTTTCCGCTGCAAATCGCGGCATGGAAGGTGGCGCCGGCGCTGGCCTGCGGGTGTTCGGTGGTGCTGAAGCCCTCGGAGTTGACGCCGCTGAACGCGCTGAAGTTCGCCGAGATCGCGATGGAAGCGGGACTGCCCGACGGCGTGCTCAACGTGGTGACGGGCTACGGGCAGACCACCGGCGAAGCGCTGGCGCTGCACGAGGATGTCGACAAGATCAGCTTCACCGGCAGCATCGCGACGGCGCGCAAGCTTTTTCAGGCGTCGTCGGTATCGAACCTGAAGCGGCTGAGCCTCGAGCTGGGCGGCAAATCGCCCAACATCGTGTTTTCCGATGCCGACCTGGATGCGGCCATGAAGGGCGCCTTCTGGGGCATCTTCGGCGGCAAAGGCGAAGTGTACAGCGCCGGATCGCGCCTGCTGCTGCACGCCGATGTACACGACCGCTTTCTCGATGAGTTGGCCGCGCGGGCGCGGAAACTGCGGGTGGGGAATCCGCTGGACCCCGCCACCCAGATGGGCTCGCAGATTTCGGCGCGGCAGATGGATCGCATCCTGGATTACATCGAGAGCGGCAAGCAGGAGGGCGCCAGGCTGGTGACCGGCGGCGAGCGCGACACCGAGGGCGAAAAGGCCAGGGGCTTCTTCGTCAAGCCGACTGTGTTTGCGGACGTGAAGCCCGAGATGCGGATCGCGCGCGAGGAGATCTTCGGCCCCGTGTGCAGCGCCATCCGCTTCGGCGATGCGGAAGAGGCGGTGCGTATCGCCAACGGCACGATCTACGGGCTGGCCGCGGCGGTGTGGACTCGAGACGTGCGGCTGGCGCATCGCATGGCAGGCGAGATCAAGGCGGGCTCGGTGTGGATCAACACCTACAACGGGTTCGACTCGGGCTCGCCATTCGGCGGGTACAAGCAGAGCGGTTTCGGCAGGGATTTGGGCTCGTACGCGCTGGAGCAGTATACCAACGTGAAGTCGGTGTGGGTGGCGTTGTAGGAGCTTGAACTGCCCTGTGGCCACTGGCGGACAGCGCCGAACCCAGGTAATCTTGATTTGTGCGGCGATACACAACAGTCCAGTCGTCTCTCACATGCCGATACACGTTCAGCAGTATTCTGCCTGTGTTGCCGCTGCCGGGCACTCCCGTCTTTGCGCCGTTTTGCCGCGAGCTGAAGAGATCGGTTTCGCCGCCGAGAGGTACACGTTTGAGCAGCGAACAGGACGCCTATCGGATGCTCACATCAGCATATCGCTCCAAGGCGGAATGAGTTTACGCGTTCAGCACGAATGGTTCGAGATCGCGGTGGCTGCCCTGGTGGAGGGCCAGGAGGCAGGCCTGGCCGATCTCGGGAAGGCTGTGCTGGCGACAGTAGCTCCGGCGGACGACGATGCGCAGAGTGGCAACCTCACGGTCCCCTCGCACACCTGCGGCTGGAATCGGAGGATCCAGAAAGCTACGTAAGCGGACATCGGACGGGGGGAGATCAGTCCTTTCAGCCTGACGCGTTTGCCTTCAATCTGAGGGGAGCGGGGAGTGAGCACCGGAACTCGTCTCGAATCGTCGTTGCCCGCTCATCGAATTGGAAGAGCGGTGGCTGCACTCGCATCGCTGCACTCACGGCGGCCAATGGGTGGCCCTGGCCGGGGATCGACTGCTAGCCTCCGGGACGAGTGCTGCGGAAGCCTATGACCTGGCGCGTTTGGCGGGGGTCACGGTGCCGTTCATCGCATACGTCGATCCCGACGAGCCGCTGCCATTTGCCGGGTGGTAGCCGGGAATGTATAACGTCACGTTTCGAAGCCGTCACAGCTATGAGGGCAGGTCCTCGGGCATAACAGTTCCTATCGAGATTGGTTACGGTGAGAGGCGGGTCTAGTCTAGCTTGCCGCCATCCGTGGTGAGATGGATCAGCATGGTGGAGGCATCGCATTTTGATGCCTCGGAAGCCTATGCCTCGGTGGACCGCCGCGAGGAGAACGATTTCAAGCCGCACATTTATCGCACTCGCGATTCCGGCAAGACCTGGCAGGAGACCGTCGCGGGCATTCCGGATTTCGTGCGCGTGGTGCGCGAAGACCCCGCGCGCAAGGGGCTGCTGTTTGCCGGCACTGAGACGGCGGCGTGGGTGTCGTTCGACGATGGCGACCACTGGGGGCCGCTGCAACTCAACATGCCCGCGACCTCGGTGCGCGACCTGGTGATTCACGGCAGCGACCTGGTGGCGGCCACCTACACCCGCGCCTCCTGGATCCTCGACGACATCGCGCCGTTGCGGCAGATCGGCCGCGCCGTCCCGGGTTCGCAGACATTCCTGTACCGGCCGGACAAGGCGCTCCGCGTGCGGCTGGATCAAAACCAGGACACGCCGCTGCCTCCGGAGATGCCGGCTGGAGAGAATCCGCCGGCGGGTGCGCTGATCGATTACTACCTGCGCTCGGCGGCGGCGCCCTCGCAGGACATCACGCTGGCCATCTACGATGGCGCCGGCCAGTTGGTGCGACGGTTGACGAGCAAGCCCGAGCCGCCTTCCACGGAGCCGCCTCCCAATGTCCCCGAATACTGGGTGGGGCATCCGCAGCCGCTTTCCAAGCACGCCGGCATGTTCCGGTTGGACAGACCGAGACCGCCTCCGCGCCGATCAACCTTGTAGTCAACTGTCAGGCCCGGCTAAGAAAATAGCTCCAGCCACGCTGCGGGCCATGTGCCGGCGGTTTTGACGGAAATCGGCGCACTTGCCTGACGGTAGGATCATTCAAACCCACGCAGGTGAGCGAAGGAGTCGAGCGCGGCGCGACAACCAGGCGTGCTGCCACACTACTCGTGTCGCGGACCGGAGGCGAACCCACCGCCGCGGCGCGGCGGCTCGGGCGCCACCGGAGCCGGGGTCGCGGGAACCGGCTCTTCCGGCTTGCGCGGCGGGCGGCGATCCAAACGATTGGCGATAAACTCGTCGCGCAGCTTAGCGTAACGCGGCGTTCCCGGCTTGGCTTCCAGTGTGGCCCACTCCTCCGGCGTGATCTCTTGAACCAGGGGCAGGTACTTCTGGAAGTGGTTCTTCAGGCGTTCCTGCACCGGCTTCAGGGCCGAATGACACAGCAGGAACAGCAGCTCGTCAGGCTGCGCCGAAACCACGATCTGGTACACCTGAGATGGCTTACGGATGCGCGCTGAACGGAGCGCCGTTTCCAGCTTCTTGGCGCGGGTCTCCAGTTTCTGCCACAGGTCCACGTCGGCTTTCGAGAGTTCGGTGGCTTTGATCAGCGCCTGCTTTTCCTTGGGTGTGAGCTTCTCGGCGAGCGCGTAGAGGAATGGTCCGAGCCGGGCGGTGCGGGCGCGCGTGTCGTCCGGCAGGAGCCGGCTCATCTTCTCCAGCCGGGCAATGCCGGCCAGGTTGGACTTGGCTCCCGTCAACGCCGGCGAGATCAGGGTCAGCAGCCTTTCCTCATCGAGGATCTTGAGGATCTCGGCTGGAGCGTCCTCCACGCCGATCAGCTTGAGCTCCTCGCCCAGGACCTTGGCCGGAATGGCCTTCTCGGCCTCCGCCTCGCGCGCGTTGGCCACCTGCATCTGGGTTCGTTCCTCCACCGCGAATCCCAGCCGCACCCGGAACCGGGCCAGGCGGAAGAGCCGCGACGGATCGTCGTAAAAGCCGTAGGGGTTGACGGAGCGGATTTCGCGCCGCCCGATGTCGGCCAACCCGTTCATGGGGTCGAGCAGCAGCCCGCGGGAGGCCTTGTTGAGGGACAGCGCGATGGCGTTGCAGGTGAAATCGCGGCCGCGCAGATCGTCCTGAATGGTGGCGGGAGAGACCTGGGGTTTGGCTCCCGGCCGCGTGTGCTTCTCCTGGCGCGACATGGCAATCTGCGCCGTAACGCCCGTGGCGAACAACAGTTCCGCGCACTTGCGATTGTCGTCGGAGGACACCAGTTTGGCTCCGGTGCGGTCCGAGACGGCTTTGGCCACCTTCAGCGCCTGGCCTTCGACCACGAAATCCAGGTCGCGAATGCGGAACCCGGCCAGCATGTCGCGCATGGCCCCACCGGTGAGGAACACGTTGACATTGGCCAGCAACGCGGCCGCCTGGACTTCCTCCACCACCCGGTTCTGATCGGGACTCAGGTGGCTCTCGAGCATGTAGATGTAGTCGCTCATTCGAAGCGTCTCGATTGTCAAAAAATCAAGCCCCCGGGTGTCAATCAAGCCCCCGGGTGTTAATCAAGCCCTTGGGTGGTGCCGATCAACCGTGTCCCGAAGTCTCGACCGCATGACATGGGTATAAATTTGAGTGGTCGAGATGTCGGCGTGCCCCAACATGACCTGCACGCTGCGGAGATCGGCTCCGCCTTCCAGCAGGTGCGTGGCAAAACTATGACGGAGTACGTGGGGCGTCAGCCCGTGGAAAATACCGGCCTGCCTGCCGTATCCGGCGAGCAGCTTCCAAAACCCCTGCCGGGTAAGACACCCGCCGCGCGCGGTCACAAAGAGGTAGCGGCTGGCGCGCCCCTTGAGCAAAGCGCCGCGGCCGGCCTGGAGATAGCGCTCCACGGCCTGGATGGCTTCCCTACCGACCGGGACGAGCCGCTGTTTATTCCCCTTGCCCATGGTCCGCAGCACGCCCAGTTCTCCGTTGAGGTCTCCCACCCCCACCCGGCACAGTTCGGAGACCCGCAATCCCGTGGCATAGAGCAGCTCCATCATGGCGCGGTCGCGGAGACCGGTGGGGCGGGAGACGTGGGGAGCCTGGATGATCTTATCGATCTCCTGTAGATTCAGGAACTTGGGGATTGTTTGCCACTGCCGCGGTGTGCGCAGGTGCTCAGTCGGGTCGTTTTCGATAAGCCCCTCCCTCAGGAGAAACCCGTAGAAGCTGCGGAGGGTGGTCAGGTGCCTGGCAACCGAACGGCTGCTTAAGCCGGATTGGTATAAATGATCGAGATAAAGGTGGAGGTGCTCCATGCCGGGGAGTCCGGAAACCTCTCCCAAAAAGGCATTAAACCTCGATAAATCAGAGGAATAGGCCTCCAGGGAGTTGGGAGAAAGGCCCTTTTCCAGGCGGCAGAAGTTGAGAAAGGCGGTCATCTGGTTCGCAAGTCGCGTAGAATCTAACGTGGACGGACCAGACATCGTGCCAATGATACAATAAGCGCCTAAATGTTTGAAACACATCTGTGAAGAAGAGGTAATTTTTGTCGGGCTCCACCACCAAAAAGGCAGTCATCCACCGGTTCGAGAAGGAGCCGGTGGCGGGTCACGTCAATCCCGTGTCTTATCTGCAACCTACGGGTGTGGAACTGCTCTCGGCGCAAGGCAACGCCAGCACCGTCCCCTACATGGACATCAAGAGCATTTCGTTCGTGCGCGATTTTGACGGCCAGGACGAACCGGCACGGCGGGTTTTCTTCACCCGGCCCAAGATGGAGGGGCTTTGGGTTCGATTCGAATTTCGGGACGGGGAGGTGATGGAAGGCATCATGACCAACAACCTCCTCCAGGTGGAGCATTACGGCTTTACGGTAATCCCGCCGGACCCCTCGAGCAACAATCAGCGGATTTTCATTCCGCGGGCCGCCCTGCGGTCCGTGGCGGTGCTGGGGGTAATCGGCAGCCCGTTGAAGAAACGCAAGGCCAGACCGGCGGCCAAGGAACAGATCGGGCTTTTTGAGGAGTAGCCAACGGAGGTGCTTGTAGCGCTATACTGGAATTTAATACATAATAGTCGAAAGTTGGAGGTTCTATGAAGCTGCGGAACGTAGCCCTCGTTGCCGCCGGGATGGTGTTCCTGGCGCTCAATTCGCTCGCCCAGATCACGACGGTTGAAGGGGTTGTGAAAGGCACAGACGGCAAACCGCTACAAAACGCGGAGATCCAAATCACGCGTACGGATATTAAAGGAAACTACAAGTGCAAGACCGATAAGAAGGGCCACTACATCTACATGGGTTTGCCGATGGGCACCTATACCATCGTTGTCTCGGTGGGCGGAAAAGAGGCCGACAAGGTCGCCGGCGTGAGGACTTCGCCGGGTGATCCGAAACCCATCGATTTCGATTTGAGCAAGAGCCAGCAGGCGACTTCATCCCAGCAGGCGGCGATGCAGAAGGCCATCGAAACCGGCCAGATCTCCAAGGACCTCGAGCGCGGCATGTCTGCGGACGAAAAGGCGAAGATGGAGAAGCAGATCAAAGATAGCTCCGAAAAGATGAAGAAGCGCAACGAGCTCAACGACGCGTTCAATACCGGCATGACAGCCATGCAGAACAAGAAGTACGACGAGGCGGTTCCGGCGTTCGTCAAGGCCGCGGAAGTCGATCCGACGCAGCAGGCGGTGTGGGCGCAACTGGGCGAGGCTTACGTGAAACTGGCCGAGACGAAAACGGGACCGGAGTTCGATGCCAACATCCAGAAGTCACTCGAGGCGTACAATAAGGCAATCGAGCTGAAGCCCGACGATCCAGCCAGCCATAACAACTACGCACTGGCTCTGGCGAAGGCCAAGAAGTTTCCCGAAATGCAGGCCGAGCTGAAAAAGGCGGCGGATCTGGATCCGGCCAACGGTGGCAAGTATTACTACAATCTCGGCGCCATCCTGGTCAACACGGGACAGAACGACGCCGCCGGCGAGGCTTTCAAAAAGGCCATCGAGCTCACACCGACGTATGCCGACGCCTATTATCAATATGGCGTAACGCTGGTGGGCAAGGCGCAGATCGGAGCCGACGGCAAGATCACCCCGGTTCCGGGCACGGTGGAGGCTTTCAACAAGTATCTGGAGTTGCAGCCCGACGGTCCATACGCGCAACCCGCCAAGGACATGCTGACGACATTGGGATCGAGCGTGCAAACCCAGTTCCAGAACCCCAACGCCAAGAAAGACACGAAAGACACCACCAAGAAGAAGAAGTAGGTTTGAGATTCCGGGGCGGGCGCTCCCGGCGTCCGCCCCGACTCCATGATTCGTTTCCTGTTTGTCCGCATCATTTTCCCCCTGCTGGTTTTCTGGCTGGTGCGATCGGCGCTGAAAAGTCTCTTCGCGGCGTTCCAACCCAGCGGCATTCGGCAGAACCGTACGCAGCAGCCGCCCCCCGTTTCCGCCGGAGGCGAGCTCAAGAAGGATCCGGTGTGCGGCACATACGTTTCCACCACGGCCAGCATCACGCGGAGCGTCAAGGGGGAAGTGCTCCACTTCTGCTCCAAAGAGTGCCGGGACAAGTATCGGGTAGCGTGAGGACAGCCCCTACAGCAGGATCAACCCCTGGCGGATTCCCATCGTGACGGCTTCGGTCCGGCTGGCGGCGTGGAGCTTTCCCAAAATCGACGCGACGTGAAACTTCACCGTGTGGTCGGAGATGTCGAGCTTCCAGGCGATGGTTTTGTTGGCGGCGCCCTCGGCCATCATGCGCAGCACCTCGAGCTCGCGGGCGGTGAGAGTGGACGTTTCGGCGGCGGTGTGGGAGGGAGCGGCCGAGCGGAGCAGGGCGTCGAGATCGCGCGGATCGAGGACGGCCAGGCCGCTCGCGGCGGCTTCCACTGCGGCCAGGATTTCGGATGCCGAGGCATCGCGCGACAGCACCGCGCGCACCCCGAGGCGCAGCGCCTCCTGCGTCCAGACGGGCTGCGATTCGTCGGTCAGCAGCACCAGCGCCGGCACGCGCCCGTTGGCGGGCGGAGGGATGTCTTCCATCGGAATGGCGGTGAGGACTACGTCCGGGTGCAAGTCCTCGACCGCCGCAAGATCCGGAAACGAACCCAGCAACTCCACGTCGGGGCTGGAGGCGGCCAGCGTCTCGAGCCCCGCGCGCATGACCGCGGATGGCGCCGCAATCAGCAGCCGGATCACGCCGCCGCCTTTACCTTTGCCGGGAGCCGCACGAACGCTTCCCGAACCTTGTTGCGGTTTCCGCGGAAGAACTGCAGGGGCAGCACGTCGCGTCCGGAATCCAGAGCGTCGCTGAGGTCGTCGAACGAACCCAGCAGGATGTCTCCTTGGCGCAGGGACGCGGCGGCCGCGGCCCCATCGGGCTCCACGCCGAGAATCTCGAGGCCCACTGAAACCGGACGAAGCGTCACGCCCAGCGACGGGCGGGCGCCCTGCCGCAAGAAGGCTGTCACCGCGTTGGAAGGAACCGCCACGCCCAGGCCGTTGACGATCGCGGTGTTGATCCCGATCACCTGACCTTGGGCGTTGGCCAGCGGCCCGCCCGAATTGCCCGGCGCGAGCTGCACGTCGGCGCGAATCCACCGCTGGCGCGCCATTCCGGGCAGAGGGCCGATCGAGTGGATCACCCCGGTGGACACCGCACCGGCAAACCCCAGCGGATTCCCCACCGCGATCACCAGTTCGCCCGCGCGAAGCGCGCCGGAATCGCCGGGCGTCACGGCTTCGAGGCCCGGCGCGGCGATGCGTAGCGACGCCAGGTCGCGCCGCGGATCCCGATCGATCACGCGGGCTTCGAGACGGCGCCCGTCCCACAACTCGATCTGCATTTCCGATGCCCGGGCGACGTGCGCGTTGGTGAGGATGAGGCCATCGGAATTCCAAACCACTCCCGAGCCGCTGCACCGCCGCGGGTCGCTCGCGCCAACCTGGACGGTGGACCGCCGGAGGCGCTCCGCAATCTCTCCGAATCCGCGCATGTCAGTTCCCCCGCGGCCGTTCCCCGACCACGATCGCGATGTCGCGCGAGACTCCGCCGCGCAAGACGACAGCCTCCACCCTCTGGCCCACCGGGTGCAATTCGAGCACACCCTGGATATCGTCCGTATCGTCGACGGCCGATCCGCCGAGCGAGACCAGAATATCGCCGATGAGCACACCCGCCTTAGCCGCCGGTCCATCGGGTGCTAGGGACAAGACGATCAGACCTTTGTGATGATCGGGCAGCTCGACCGGTTGCAGCCCCACTCCCAGGTAGCCGCGAGAGACGCGCCCGCGAGCCAGGATTTCGTCGGCCACACGGTCGATGGTGGTTGCCGGAATGGCCACGCCGGCGATGCGCGAGAGCGCCGAGGTGGCGATGCCGATGACTTCGCCGGCGGTCGAGACCACTACGCCTCCCGACGAGCCGGGGTAGAGCGTGAGGTCGAGCCGGATGTAGTGGTCGAGACGGCCGCCGCGCCACGTGCGCCAGGAGCCGCTGACGGCGCTGACGATTCCCATGGTGGCGTTCACTCCGGAATCCTCGGAGCGCCCGATGGTGAGCGCCAGATTGCCGGGGGCCGGCGGCGCGCAGGCCCGCGCGGCGGCCGCGGGGCCTGCACTTTCCACCTTGAGGACCGCGACGTCCGTGCCGGGGTCGCTGCCCGCCAACGTCGCCGGGGCGTTGGCGCCATCCGGCAGCGTGACGGTAATCTCCTCTTCGCGGCGGATGGTGTGCTGGGCCGTGACGATGACGCCTTCGCGCCAGAACACCCCGCTCGAAGAAAACCGCGGGCGCGCGTGTACCGCCACCACCGAGCGTCCCGCCTGTTCCACAGCAGCCGCGAGCTCGTTCGAAAGCGCGGCCAATTCGTTTGCCATTGAAAGCCTCCTGTGATTTCAGGATGGCGCGGAGAGGGGCGGCGGCACATCGGTAGATCGGGCAGGAGGGCACCCGGTAAAACGGGTGGGGCGCTACTACCGGCAGCAGGGGTACGTGATGATGATTTCGGGGAGACCTTTCTTCGATGCGTCGGCGGTGAAATAGCGCTGCTCGGAGAGGTTGCGATAGATGGCTCCGGCCACCCCGGCGGCCACCGGACCGCTGACCGACCGCGTGCCGGTCAGCATCACGACGACCACGAGTTGGTGGTAGCCGACATCGTTGAAGGAGCCGAACCAGCCCATGTGGCTCGATACGCGGAAATCGGTGCAGGTCCCGGTCTTGCCGAGGACCGGCTCGGTGGGATCGTAGCTGGCGCGTTTGGCGGTGCCGTAATCGACTGCGCTGCGCATCCCGGCTTTCACGTCGGAGATGCCGTTGGGGGCCAGTTCGTCGAGCGGCCGCTTGACTTTGGGAACGAAATCGTCGATTTCGGACTGGGTGCGGGGATATTGCAGGTAGTACAGAGTTCCGCCATTGGCGATGGCCGAGAGCAGGGCGGACAGCTCGAGGGGCGTCACCAGGAAGCCTTCGCCGAAGGCGGTCAGGAGCCCCATGCCGCCGGCCTTGGGCGGCCCGTCGGGCACCGCCCCGGGCTGCTCGTCCGGTATGTCGAGCCCCGCTTTCTCGCCGAGCCCGAGCATCTGGGCGTAGTGCACCACCCGTTCGAAACCAAGCCGGTTTCCCAGAATCGTGAAGTATTGGTTGTCGGAATGCGCAATCGCGGTGGTCAGGTTGAAACTGGTGTAACGGGTGGTGTGGATCACGGTCTCGGGATTCACCACGTGCTCGGTAAGCGCGGCTAGCGAAGTGACCAACTTGATGGTGGAGCAGGGCGTGAAGCCGCTCTTGAGCGCCAGTTTCTGGTTGACCATGGTGAGGATGCGGCCGTTGGCCGGGTCGACCACCACCACGCTGCCGTTCATGGCGCCCAGGGCCGCGACTGCGGCGCGACGAATGGTGAGATCGTCGCCATCGACATTGTCGCCGAGCGTGGGATCGACGGGCGGGTCCTTCCTGCGGACAGTCCTCCTGGCCACGGCTTTCCTGGCTGCGAGCGCAGGCGTCGTTTTATTTACCTGACCGGCGGCTGGGCCAACATTCTGGAGCAAGCCCACCAGTAGCACCGGGACGAAGAAGCAGCTTTTCATGCGTGGCGCATTTCAGACAGCTAACGTCATTATTATCATCGATGGGGAGCGGCCCGTCAACCAGACGGTGAAAGGCCTGAGAACGACGGGTAAAAGCACTGACGGGTGTGGGCCGCCGGCGACCTGGGAAATGAGGCGGCAGAGCGTTCGAAACCCGCAGCGGCGTCGACTCGGCTACACATCCGCGCGCATGCTCCGGGTATATCGTGAAGCAGGAGGGCCAGGCGATCCCCGTTGCCCGTCGCCGCTACTTCGAAATGGATGCCGTTGGCGGCGACCCTGTTGGTGAGAAAGTTGGGGTCGGAACTCAAATCATCTCGCTGAGCAGTTCCGGCCGCGGGTGCGGGATCACCACCTTATTCACCAGCATGCCCTTCTGCCCCACCACCTGGGCGCCGGCGTCCACTGCACTCTGTACAGCGGCCACGTTGCCGGTCAAGGTGACGAAGGCCTTCCCGCCGAGCGCCATCGCCAGCCGGATCTCGATCAACTGGATGTTGGCCGCTTTCACGGCGGCATCCGCGCCTTCGATCAGCGAGGCTACCGAGAACGATTCCACTATGCCCAGCGCCTCCAGTTCCTCGACCTTGGATGCGCCACTGATGGCGGGGAAAACCGATTCGTGCAGGTTGGGAATCACGAACGAGTCGATCACCGAAAAGCGGCTCGCCGAGGTGCCGGCCGAGACGGCGGCCTCGACCGCGGCCACGTCGCCCCGCACCATCACCATGTACTTGCCCGAGCAGATGGAACGCGACAGCACCAGGTCCACGTTCGCCGCCTTCAGCATCGCGTCGCAGGTCTGGAATCCCGCCGCGATGCTGGTGAGTTCGATCAATCCGAGTGAATTTTTTGCCATGTTGATCAGAAAAGCTAAGCCACAATCTCCACCGATTCCGCGGTCACGGCCCGCACCTTGCCATCGATGCTCGAGTGCACGTTGGCTCCCAGCTTGGAATCCTCCACGCGTCCCACCACTTGTCCCTTCTTCACGCGCTGGCCTTCCTGGACGGCCGGAACGGCGGCCTCTCCGGCATGCTGGCGCATTTTAATCCGCACTGCGGCCGGCCGGCATTTCACCTCTTCGAAGGGCGTCTCCTTCTCGTACTCTTCCACCTGCAAGCGCCGCCGCAGTTGGGTGAGCGGCACGCGCCGGTACTCCTTCATGGGGTGCACTTCGACGGGTCTCTGCTGCACGAACTTAAGACCCGCGGCGCGGCGATCGTGTTTGCCCTGGTCGCAGGCTTCCTTGGGATAGAGGTCCTCGGGACAGGCGTACAGAGTGCACAGGCCGCAGGCGCAGCACAGCTCCGACCACTGGTTCCAGATGTCGGCGCCAGTCGTGGTGAAGCCCAGGCTGCGCATTACTTTGTGCGGCTGCACTTCGTAGCCCAGCAGGTAGCGCGGGCAGAATTCGGTGCAGTAGCTGCACTGATCGCACGCCGATTTGCCGATGTGGTTCATCTCCTGCTGCGACCGCGTCTTGCGCGTCAGCAGGTAATGATCGCGCGGGAGCACGATCAGGCCGCCTGTGGTTTTGGTCACCACGTCATCCAGGTCGAAAGTCAGGGTGCCCATCATGAGGCCGCTGATAAAGATCCCGAAGTCTGTGCAGGCGGCGCCTCCGGCGAGCGCCAGCAGATCGCGGAACGGCGTGCCTACAGGCACCCAAAACGATTTCGGCTGGTTCACGGCGCCGCACACGGAAAGGAACTTCTCGGTGACGGGGGCGCCGTGTTCCGCCAGGTACACGTTATACAGCGTCTCCACGTTGTTGACCACGCAGCCGACCTGGAGCGGAATCCCGGCGGGTGGAATCAGGCGGCCGGTGGCCGTGTAGACCAGCTCGTACTCGTCGCCCGAAGGGTAGAAATCGCCCAGCATGACAAACTCGATGCGGTCGGAGCGCAGATGGTGTTTGAGCGCTTCGAGCGATTCGGCGTTCTTAGTCTTGATGCCGAACTTGCCGGACGCGGCGCCGGTCGCGTCCATCATGGAGACCATGCCCGCCATGATGCCTTCGGGAAAATGCTTCATAAGCTCGGCGTCCTTGTGGATGAGGGGCTCGCATTCGGCGCCGTTGGCGATCATGTACTCCACGTGAGACTGCGCTTTGACGTAGGTGGGGAAACCCGCGCCGCCGGCGCCCACTACGCCGTGTTCACGCAGTTTCTCAGGGAGCATAAATAGAGGATAGCAGGGGCGGGGCAGGCCATCGTTCTGCGTGGCCATCTGGAGACTGGTCAGACTCCCCAGATCGCGACCGCCGCGGCGTCGCGCCAGGAGTTTCCGAGTGCGCCACACCACGGCAACACTCAATGGCGTAAACGAAATCATCGGTAAACGCTGGCCGTCTTTCGGCGGCTAACCCCACCGAAAGCCGCGACAAGTCGTTTGCCGTGTCTTTTTCGTTGGGAATTCCAAAAAATGGGCTCCGGATGCACAATCCGAAGCCCAGGGAAGAATTGTTCTGCCGGCTACTGCGCTACCTGAATCGACCCCAAGAGGCCGTGATCCTCCACGTTGCCCCCGTTCGCAATGCCAGCGGCGAAGTACAGCGTGTTCGCATCCCCTCCATCGTGGCCGTTACCGAACTGCAGCCCCCACAGCCCGGAGATGTTGATCGGATTGCCATTCGCGTCCGGCAGAGTACCGAGGTAATTGCCTGTGAAAGGATCGAACGCGTTGATCGAGCCATCGCCGAAGTTTCCGACCAATAAAGTATTGCTGTAGTCGCCGAAAAAATCAGGCGCTAGCGTAATTCCCCAGGGAGAATTGAGCACGCCACTGGATACCAGCCTCCGCAGCAGATTGCCGTCCATATCGAATACATTGATGAAGCCGTTTCCCGGCCCGGATACGTCGTCGTGTTTTGCACTATCCTGCTGGGCGTAGGTGACGTACAGGCTGCGCCCGATCTTCTGAATGTTGAAGGGCGCGAAACCGGCAGGAATCTTGGAATCGTTGAACGCTCCAGAGACCGTGACCGGCTGATACGCGCCATCGAACACGTCGATTGTTCCCGCATTAAAATTCGCTGCATAGAGCAGCGGCCCGGAGCCATTGGCGCTCAACGCGAGCCCCTTGTACACAGCGCCAGACGACGACCTGTCAACCACCACCTTTGCGTTACCCGCATCCACCGCGGGATTCCAACCTGAAATGCTCCCCGACTCTGTCGCGAAGATGAACAGGGCTGGATTCCCGGACGCAATTTCGAAGGCCGGTGTGCCGTTGAAAACCTGCGCGGTGGGCGCGCCGGCCGGAATTTTTACGACCAGAGCATTAGCGACGGGAAATGGCTGGCCCGTGCCGTTGTACAACGTGCTCGTGCCTGACCGGTTGTTCGATATCCAGAACGGGCCGGTTGGGTTCAAGGCAATACCCCAGGGATTGGTCAGATTAGGGTCCGTCTGGGCGGCGAATCCCGGAATGTCAGAAACCAGGTTTTGCACTGTGTACTTTGCAACAGGAATCAAGGAGGGTGACGGCGGTGGAGTGCTCGGGACGGCTGCTGTGATTTCAACACTTGTGTTATAGATATGGTCTCCGAGTTGACTGCCGTTCCCGTTCGCAGCATTTCCTGCCGCATAGAGTACGATGTTCCCGGAATCAGTTGTGGGAGGTGTCCAATCGAATTCAAATGTGGCGCCGCCAGTGTTGCCAGGACGAGTTCCAGCAGCCGTGTGTTCGATGAACTGTACTACGGCACTGTCAGAGCACGGTTTTGGTTCGCCACTATCGCATATCACCTGGGTGAAACTATCGGTCGGCTTAAAATCCCCGGCTTGGCCGTTGGCGAGATCGCTCTTTAGCCGGGCAGACATTTGGAAGCCCCAACGGCGCTGTTGAGGATCGGAAACCTGGACCATGATGTGCTGGGTCACGCCGGGCATATAGGAGTTGCCATTCGGCAGAAGAATCTTGACGCTGCCCTGGCTGCCGTTTACCGACAAGCCTATGTGGCAAGAAGTGCACGAGCCCGGATTGTCGCCAGGTGCGCCGGAGTACCGAGGCGGCGGTCCACTGCTGTAAGCTTGAAGCGTTCCGCAAAAGAGCAGAACGGCTATGGCTAGTTGGGAAAGACCCCTTGCGCTCTTAGGCCGTCGTGGTTTACTAACATTCTGAATGTACATTTCATTGTTCCTTTTTAACTTGGTTCTCACTACAGACTGTGCTTGAAATGCGGTTTACGAAGTCTTATCAGTGACCGCGGAGTTGAGCCGGTGTTTGAGATCCCACTGTGTCCAGGCTGGTTCTGTGTTTGGTGAGCGCCCATGCCTTTATTAACTCCAGCTCATCGCTGGACAGCCGGCCGTCGCGGTGCATCCACACATATTTCGGAGGCGGCATAAGATGATTCTGGATAGCCGCTCCTATTGCCACCCTGAAGCCCCGCCGCTCACCTTCGGTATAATCGTTCCACTTCGATAGATCCATGAATGCACGGCCCTCCGCCACATCGCTGTGAATTTGCCAGGAAATCGGCGGGATGTGCGCGTACCACGGCCAGATGGTATTTTCGGAATGACAATCCTGACAGGCGCGTTGCAGAATCGCGCGAACCGGCACGGGGACGTCCGAGCCGGCCAAGAGAGATTTCTCGATAACCGTTTCGTTTCTAGAGCCGCCTGAGGGCGCAGTTGTTAACGCAAGCCCGACGGTGGCGGCGACAATCAATCCGAAGAAGCCTCGTCTCCAGGGCGCCGGGTTTCGTATGGCCATACCCATCTGACGGGGCGATCTGCATGGAGGACGTGCAGGAGGTGTCAAAAGCTCGTAAAAAGGCTGATTGCGCTGGCGGTTAGGCGCCGCGTCGTCTTGTCGCGGAAGAATAGCCAATCCAAGCGGCCCACCTCGCCCACCCCTGCTATCCTCTATCTATGCTCCCTGAGAAGTTGCGCGAGCACGTTCGGCGATGCTACCGAAAAGGCAATGTTGTCTCGGTGGGCCATCGCTCGCTCCCCTCGGCGCCAGCCTAAGGAATCCTCAGTAGCTTGAAAGTTCCTTGCTTCTGGAAACTGGTCAGACTCCACAGACCGGCCTACCAGATCATCAGTAGACGCTTGGCGACCTACACGCGGATAAATCGCGAGTTCATTTACAACGTCTCGCCAAGTTTTGGGAAGCGCGATCTATCGGAGTCGTCGGAACAAGGGCAGCGCTTGAATCGGAACACCGAGCCGTCCCCAGTGTCATCGGAAAGCCCACCTGCTGGTATTATCTCATCGGCTCCTCGGACGGCTCCAGCCGCACGAACGCGCGGTACAGCAGCAGATCGTAAGCGATCTTCAGCGTTCCGGCGATGAAGAAGGGCACGTTGATCAGCGAGGGCCGGGCGAATAGCAATCCGGCCAGCACCGGGGCGATGGCAGCGCCGGTGGTGCGGGCCACACCCGTGATCCCGGCCGCCGCGGAGCGTTCCTCCGGCCGCACGATCGCCATGGTGTAGGCCTGCCGGGTCGGCACATCCATCTGGCTGATGCTGAAACGCAAAAGCAGCACCAGGGTGGCCAGCGGCAGGTTCGGCATCAGCGGCGCCAGCATCAGCAGGATATTAGAAGGGAGGTGGGTAAACACCATTGTCCTGACCAGTCCGAATCGCGCCGCCAGCCTGGATGCCAACAGGGCCGAGACGCCGGCAAACACATTCGCGCCGAAGAAAATGCCTCCCAGGGTGGCCGGGTTGACGCCAAACCGAAGATAGAACCACCAGGCCGCGAGGCTCTGTATGACGAAGCCGCCGCCGAAGGCATCGAGCGCGAAGAGGGCGGACAGCCGGAGCACGATGGCGCGTGAAGCCCCTACGCCGAGCCGCGTTCTCGCCGCGGGTGCGGCGGAGGCATCCGGATGCACCTCCGCGGCCGGCGTGAGGCGGCGGAAGAATAGCGCGAGCAGCAGCCCCAGCCCGGCATAGAGCAGAACGACCGTCCGCTCGCTCGCCAGCAGCGTCAGCAGCCCGGCAACCAGTGAACCGGCCGCGGTCGCCAGAGCGCCCGTAAGGGTATACCAGGCGAAGACTTCGGTCCGCGACCCGGCGGGGACCACCTGAGAGAGCGCGGCCTGCTCGATCGGCAGGAATGGCCCTACTTCGTTTCCGCTGGGGCTGATGACTCCGATGGCGCCGGCGGCCACCAGAAACAGGAAGTTGCTGGTGAAGGCGAAGGCCAGGCCCGCTCCGGCCATGAGGAAGGCCCCTACCATGAGCATCCGGCGCCGGCCGATCCGGTCCGCCTGCGTAGTGAGCAGGAGCGAAACCACGGTATCGCCGAGCAGCGTCAGCGTGAGCAGCAATCCCGTTTGGGATCCGCTCAGGCCGAGCCCGGTCAGATAGAAGACCAGCACCACGGAGAGCGCGCCGTAGGAGAAGAGACGGGTGAACCGCGTGAGGAACAGCAGCGCGCCATCCCGTGTCAGGCCATGGAGCATTCCCCCCTCCCGACCGAGCGTATCATTTTCCGCGCCCCGGTTCGGTGCGGCGGGCTAACATATAGACAAGGGGTAGAACCTTGCGAACTTTGCCGATTTTTGTTTTGGCGTTGGCCGCGGCTCACGCGGACGATCGCGCGCTGGTGGATCGCGTCGGGTCGACCGGCTTCGTGCAACTCGAAGCGGAGAGCTTCAAGAAGCTTTCCCGGCGCCAGCAGGCGCTCACTTACTGGCTGGCTCAGGCGTCCATAGCGATCGATCCGATTAATTACGACCAGAACTCGGTCTACGGACTGCGGCAGAAGCGGCTGTTGGAAGCCATCATGCTTCATCCGGACGCCGCGGGAAACGCGCAAGCGCGGCGCAGGATCGAGGACTTCACCAAGCTCTTCTGGGCCAATCGCGGGAATCACAACGAGATGACCGCGCAGAAGTTTCTGCCCGAGTTTTCGTTCGACGATCTGAAAGCCGCGGCGTCCGCGGCGCTGCGCGGCGGCGGCTTCCGCGGCACTCCATACGGCACTGGCGCCATCCGCAACCAGGCCGATCTGGACCGCGAGCTGGAGGCGTTGCGCGCGTCTCTGTTCGACGCGAATTTCCAGCCGATGATCACGGCCAAGAGTCCGCAGGGCAAGCTCGACATCCTCCAAGCCAGCGCCAACAATTTCTATTCCGGCGTCAGCATGGCGGACCTGAAGGACTTCCACGATCCGCATCCGTTGAACTCGCGGCTGGTGAAGGCCCCGGACGGCAAGCTGGTGGAAGAGGTCTACCGCGCCGGCACACCCGACGGCAAAATCCCGCCCGGAATGTACTCGCAATTCCTGAAGAAGGCTGACGAGTTCCTGGAGAAGGCGCGCGCCTATGCCGAGCCGGGGCAGGACCAGGCGCTCGCCGCGCTGGTGCGCTACTACCAGACGGGAGATCCCGCCGACTGGATCAAGTTCGGGATCGCCTGGGTGCAGAACAACGCGCCGGTGGATTTCGCCAACGGCTTTATCGAAGTCTACCGCGACGCGCGCGCCGCCAAGGCCACGTCGCAGAGCTTCGTCACCATCACCGACCAAAAGCTCAACGAGTCGATGTCGAAGCTGGCGGCCAACGCACAGTATTTCGAGGACCGCGCCCCCTGGGCGGCGCAGTACAAAAAGCAGGGCGTGCAGCCGCCGCTGGCCAAGGCCGTGGAAACGGTGATCGAGACCGGCGATTTTCACGTCAACACGGTGGGCGACAACCTGCCCAACGAAAACGAAATCCGCGAGAAATACGGCAGCAAGAGCTTCATGTTTACGGGCAGCTCGCGCGCCCTGACGCAAGGCACCGGGTTCGGCCCGCTCGAGGAATTCGCCGCTTCGCCCGAGGAGATCGCGATCGGGAAGAAGTATGCCACGGAGGCTTCCGAAATAATGACCGCGCTGCACGAGGTGATCGGGCATGGCTCCGGCAAGCTCAATCCCAAGCTGCAGGGCGGAGCCGAAGCCGCGCTGAAGGAGTACTTCTCCACCCTGGAGGAGGCGCGCGCGGACCTGATGGCGCTGTGGAACGCCTTCGATCCCAAGCTCCAGCAACTGGGCCTGGTCTCCAGCCCCGACGTGGGCAAGGCCATGTACTACAGTGCCGCGCGGGTCGCGCTTACCCAGTTGTATCGCATCAAGCGCGGCGACACCATCGAGGAGGACCATCAGCGGAACCGGCAGTTGATCGCGCGCTACATCATGGACAAGACCAGCGCGATCCAGGAAGTACAACGCAACGGAAAGACCTACCTGGCGCTGAAGGATTTCGACCAGATGAAGCGCGGCGTGGGCATGCTGCTGGCCGAACTGATGCGCATCAAGGCGGAAGGCGACTACGCGGCCATCAAGGCCCTGGTGGACCGATACGGCGTGCACTTCGATACCGCCCTGCGCGACCAGGTGGTGGCGCGCTACGACAGACTGAACGTGCCGTCCTACTGGTGCGGCATTTTTTCCGACCTGACGGCCAGGTTCGACGCCGCCGGAAAAGTGGCGTCGGTCGCGATTTCGTACCCCCGCGACTTCATGAAACAGCAGTTGAGCTTCGCGGCGATGTACGGGGTACAATAACAGGCACCTCAATGGCTGCCAGGCTCAATCCAGCCCCTATGCGGCCCCCGGAGATCGTCGATCTGCGGCGTCTTTCCGCGCGGGACCTGGAACCTCTCCTCCAAGAGGAGACGGCCGCGTGGCGGGATGAGCTGGAATGGGACTTCGACAAGTCGGCCGACTTGGTACGCCGCTTTGTGGATCTGCGGGCCTTGAACGGCAGTGCTCTGATCGAAGACGGTGAGGTGACCGGGTACCTGTATTACGTGATCGAGGAGAACAAGGGCCTGATCGGGGACCTCTATGTGCGGCGCGAATGGCGCACCGCGGACCGCGAGCGCACACTGCTCGAATGGGCGCTCGACGCGGTCATGGCGTGCCCGTCGGTCAGCCGGATCGAATCGCAGCTCATGATGCTGCGATTCGCGTCGGAGCGCTCCGTGCCGCGCGGCGACTGCGCCAGCGCCTTCGCACGCAACTTCATGCGCGTAGACCTGCGCCGCTGCCCGTTGGCGGAAGGACGGGTCCGGCGGCCGATGTACATCGAGCGGTGGTCCGACCATTACACGGACGCGGCGGCGCAGTTGATTTCCGCGGCGTATGCGGGCCATATCGACAGCCGCATCAACGACCAGTACCGCAGTGCCGCGGGCGCGCGCCGCTTCCTGTACAACATCGTGCAGTATCCCGGGTGCGGAGCTTTTTACCGGACGGCGTCCTACGCGGCGTTCGAGGCGGCCACCGGCCGCATGTGCGGGATTTCGCTGGCCAGCATGGTGGCGCCGGAATGCGGCCACATCACGCAGATCTGCGTGTCGCCCTCGGTGAAGGGTACGGGGGTTGGGCACGCGCTGTTGCGCCAGTCGTTGACGACTCTGCGCGAGTACGGTTGCCGCTCGGGGAGCCTCACGGTAACGGCGGCGAACAAAGGCGCCGTGGAACTGTACGAGAGAGTGGGATTCTCCACGGTGCGGCGGTTTTCCGCGTACGTGTGGGAAGGATTTTGAGGAGGCCTCCGGGTTCACTGCCCCCCAGGAACGGATCGCGGGATCACGGCTGCCCGCCGGCCCTGGCATCCGAATCCAAGGTCTCGCGCACCTTTTGCGCGAGTCCCATGGGCGTAAAGGGTTTTCGGAGGAACGCGGTTCCCCTCTCGACACCCTCCCTCAGGGTGGTGTCCTGCGTGTGGCCCGACATGAACAGGACCTTCAAGCCGGGCCGCAGCTTGAGGGCGGCCTCGGCGAGCTCGCGCCCACTGAGCTCCGGCATGACCACATCGGTCACTATCAGATCGATGGGGCCCTGGTAGGTTTCGCACAGCATCAGACCTGCGCGTCCGTTGTGCGCGTCGAGAACCACGTACCCGCTGTTCTCGAGAATCCTTCGGGCAAGCTTGCGGACCGCGTCTTCGTCCTCCACCAGGAGCACAGTTTCGGAGCCCCCCGGCGCCTTGGCAAGGCTTCCGGCCGGCCGCGCTCCCTCGTCCAGCGCCTCTGCCACCGCCGGCAGAAAGATGCGGAAGGTCGTCCCCCGGCCCAATTCGGACTGGCAACGAATCGCGCCGCCGCTTTGCTCGACGATTCCCTGCACGGTGGCCAGCCCCAGGCCGGTTCCCTTGCCGGTCTCCTTGGTCGTGAAGAACGGCTCGAAGATGTGGGTCTGCATGGCCGCGTCCATGCCGACCCCGCTGTCGCGCACGGCCAACATCACGTAGCGGCCCGGCGCAAGGTCCAGCCCGGGGGCATCGGCATCCGTGAGGGTCACGTTGGCCGTTTCAACGGCCAGCGTGCCGCCGCTCGGCATGGCGTCTCTGGCGTTCAGGAAGAGGTTCATGATGGCGCGGCCGATTTCGCCCGGGTCGGCTTTCACCTGCCAGAGGTCAGGGGCGCAATCGACCGCCACGTTGATGTGCTCGCCGACCAAGCGGCGCAGCATTTTGTCGAAGTCCGCGACGATATCGTTCAGGTCGAGAATCTTGGGTTGCAGCACCTGCCTCCGGCTGAAGGCCAGCAACTGTTGCGTGAGGGAGGCCGCTCTCTGGCCGGCAGCCTTGATCTCGAGCACCTGCTGCATCGCCGGCTCGTTGCCGGCCAGCGTTTCGGCCAGCATATCGCTGTAGCCGATGATGGCCGTGAGCAGATTGTTGAAGTCGTGAGCGATGCCGCCGGCGAGCCTGCCGACGGCCTCCATTTTCTGGGCCTGGCGAAGATGCTCCTCGCTTTCACGGAGTGCCTTCTGGGCCAGGTTGCGCTCGGTAACGTCGTCCACCGCCAGCAGAATCATCTTGAGGTGATCCATCCGGCAGCCCGCGAGCACCCGGCTCCTCTGCCCGGCGGTGGGAATCGCCTGCTCGCTTTCGAAGTCCTGGAACGTGACGCCGCCACGCAGAAGAGTCTCCAACGATTCCCGCAGGTCGGGAAGGTCCCAACCGAGGCCCGAAAGCGAATAGATGACCTGGCCTTCGGCCTCCACTGGCGACACTTGAAAGGTCCGGTAGAAGGCCCGGTTCGCCATCCTGATCCGCAACTCCATATCGAGAACCAGCAAGGGCTGCCGAACGGTTTCGATGACGGACATGGCGAAATCGCGCGACTGCACGAGCGCCACGTTCTTGGCTTGTAGCTCGTCGTTGACCGTGATCAGTTCTTCGTTGGTGGATTGCAGCTCTTCCTTGGTGGTCTGCAGCTCTTCGTTGAGGCTTTGCAGCTCCTCGTTGGCCGAAAGCGCTTCCTCGGTAGTGTTCTGATTTTCTTCCACAGATGTCTGGTGCTCTTCCACCACCGCGGCAAATCTCTGCTGCGCGTCGGCAAGCTGCTGTTTCAGACTGGAGATCTGGCGGTCCCGGATACCGCCCTCGGGAGGCTCGTCGGGTAGCGCGATCTCGCGTCCGGCGGCGCGGGGCGCGGGTACGAAGAGGACCAGGATCAACCGCTTTTTCACGGTGTCCAGCGGCACCACCTCCACGGTCAACTCGCCTGCGCTTCCCTCGTGTTCGTACGGTACGCGCTCCTGCCGCGCCGGCTCACGGCTCTGCCGCACCTGCTGAATCAGCTTTTCGACTTGTAGAAACAGTCCCGTATCCGGGATCATTTTCATCAGTTGGAAGCTCACCTTTCCAACCGGCAGACTGAGGTAAGGACTGGCCTTGCCCCGAATCTCGAGCACCTCCAGGTTCTCGTCCACAACCACGCCGGGTGGGCTATACTTCGACAGGAGTAAGCGATCGACCTCTTTTCGCACGCTGCCGCCGTCCCACGATTCCGAAGCCAGCAAGGTGGCGGCGCTGCCCGCCGGCTCCCGGCGCGAGCCGCGGGCGCCCACGTAAAACAGGTGGGGATTCCTCGCTGCTTCCCGCCTGGCATAGATTCTGTGCTCGCGGTCGACCACCGAAAACAGGTCGCCCGCGGCCGCCGCTTCCGACGCGCCCAACATGAGAAACCCGGTTGGCCTGAGCGCGTAGTGGAACAGTGGGATGATGTCCTTCTGTATGCTTCCCAGGTAGATCAGCACGTTACGGCAACTGATCAGGTCCAGTTTTGAAAATGGCGGATCGTCGAGCAGATTATGCCGGGTGAAGACGCACATCTCGCGCAGCTTCTTGTCGATCTGGTAACCGCCTTCGATCTTGGTGAAATAGCGGTTCAGGCGCTCATGGGTGAGGTCCGCCGCGATGTTCTCGAAGTACCTGCCGCTGCGGGCCTTCTCGATGGCCTGCGCGCTGAGATCGGAAGCGAAGATCTGCACCGGAAAGGCGGCGCCCGTTTCGTTCAGGTATTCCTGTAACGATATGGCAATGGAGAAAGCCTCCTCCCCGGTGGCACAACCCGCCACCCAGACCCGGACCGTCTCGTGCGCGGACCGGCCCTCGAGAATTCGGGGGAAGACGAGTTGCTTCAAGCTCTCAAACGATTCCGGATCGCGGAAGAAGCTGGTCACCCCGATGAGCAGATCCCGCTGGAGAGCCCTTAACTCGGCGGGATCGTTCTCCAGCCGCTGGCTGTACTCCGCGAGGCCGCTGATATTGCGCAGGGCGAGGCGCCGCAGGATACGGCGCTTGATCATTTTCTCCCGGTAGAGCGAAAAGTCGATGCCGGTGGCCCCGTGCAGGATGTTCAGGATGGCGCTGAACGGCTCTTCGTCCGCGGCGGGTGTTCGCTCCTGTTCCGCTGGTACGGCGTCCGCAATATAAGGATGCCGCCCAATCCTCACCAATTCCGCGGCAATACCTTCCGGCGGAAGGACGAAATCCACGCAGCCGGTGGCTACGGCGGCCTGGGGCATATCGGCGAACTTGGCGGTCGCCTGATCCTGCGCAAATGTCAGGCCGCCCACCGCTTTGACCGCCTGCACGCCTGCCGAGCCGTCCGCGCCCGCACCGGACAGGATCACGGCGATGGCCCGGCTTCCGCAGGCGTCGGCCAGCGACCGCAGGAACCGGTCTATGGGCAAATGCGGTCCTGGCGCTTGCGTGCGGGAAGTCAGCCTCAACGCCCCGTCAGCGATGGTCAGATCGGTCTTTGCGGGTATGACGTATACATGGTTGGCTTTCACCGGCATGCCCTCGGCCGCCTCGGTAACCGGCATGGCGGTAGCTCGGCGCAGAATCTCGGTCAGCATGCTGTGGTGCTTGGGATCGAGATGTTGAACGAATACGATGGCTAAGCCGGTATCGGCGGGTAATTGGGCGAGCAGGTGCTTGAAAACTTCCAACCCGCCCGCGGAGGCTCCGACGCCTACCACCGGGACGGCCGTTGCGGCCGCACGGCCCGGTTCGTCCTGCCGGACTTCGCCGGGCACTTCCGTCTCGTCCATACACGCCTTTCGCCGTACACTACGATTCTAGAAGACTTTAGCCGATTGGAGGGGGCTTTCTTGGCTTGGCGCCGTTCATGACTCATCCTCCGACAGCGACTGGGCTAGCATAGGGCTATGAAGGTTCTAGGCGCTCTTCTCGCTGCTTCCTGCTGGGCCGCGGCGCAACCAGCCGCGGCGCCCGCAAAACCTCAACCGCAACAGGCCGATTCGCTGCACGAACTGAGTGCCCGGCTGGAAGGGCTGTCGCGACGGGTGAGCCGATCTTTGGTTCAGATTTTTTCGACGGGATACGTCTTGGGCGGTGAGGGCGAGGCGGGAACGAACGCGGCGGTCGTGACTCGCCAACGGGCCACCGGGTCGGGAGTGATCCTCAGCGCCGACGGCTACATCGTGACCAACGGCCACGTGGTCTCGAATGCGCACCGCGTGCGCGTGCGCCTGGCCGTGGAGATGCCCGGCCATACCGCCATGCAGCCATCGGGGAAAATGCTGGACGCGCGGGTAGTCGGTATCGACCGCGACACGGATTTGGCGGTGCTGAAGATCGAACAGACCGGCCTCCAGTACCTCAGACTGGGCGATTCCGACAGCTTGCGCCAAGGGGAGATCGTCATGGCGTTCGGCAATCCGCTGGGCCTCGAAAACTCGGTCAGCATGGGGGTGGTGAGTTCGGTAGGGCGGCAGATCAAGCCGGACGACACCATGATTTATATCCAGACCGACGCGCCCATCAATCCCGGCAACAGTGGCGGGCCGCTGGTGGACGCGGATGGCCGGGTGATAGGGATCAACACGTTCATCCTTTCGCAATCGGGCGGGAGCGAAGGGCTGGGATTTGCGATTCCCAGCAATGTCGTGAAAAACGCGTACACGCAGATCAAGGCCGAAGGGCACGTGCACCGCAGTGAGATCGGGGTTTTCGCGCAGAGCATCACACCGCCGATGGCTGTGGGGCTGAGGCTTTCCCAGGACTGGGGAGTGCTGCTCGCGGACGTGACACCCGACGGGCCGGGGGACAAGGCCGGGCTGAAAATCGGCGATATTGTGGTCAGTCTCAACGGCAAGTTAATGACGAATGCGCGCCAGATCGATGTCAATCTATACCGGTACTCCGTGGGACAGAAAGTGACCTTGGAGATTTTGCGGCAAGGTTCCAAATTCACCTTTTCCGTGCCTGTAGTGCAGCGCGAGGACGATCCGCAGCGGTTTGCGGACATGGTGGATCCCACGAAGAACCTGGTTCCGAAGCTGGGTATCCTGGGCATCACGATTGACCGGAAGGTGGCTGAATTGCTTCCGGAGCTTCGGAATTCATATGGCGTGGTGGTGGCGGCGCGCGGGGGCGATTCGGCCTACACGGGAGACAGTCTGCAACTGGGGGACGTGATTTATTCCGTCAACACCGAGATCGTTACCAGCGTGGAAGCTCTGCGCGCGGCGATCGACAATCTTAAAGACACGGACCCGCTGGTGCTTCAGGTGGAGCGCGGCGGGCGGCTGCTGTATCTGACGACGACCATCGAATAGACGGAGTACTTGGATACTGATAGCCCCAACCTGGTACCGAAATGCGCGACCTTGCCGGTTTGTGGTTAAATTGTACAGACGTCGCGATTTACCACAGATCGAGGCGCTTCGTGCCGGCCACGTGCGCTTGAAAGCGGCGTTTGCTGTGCTTTACAATTTGGGCAGATCCAGCCGGGTCATGGTCCGCGCCGGAGGCAGCGCCGTTATGTACTACGAGGACGTCAAGATTCAGTTGGGCGAAACGCTTTCGGGCCTTGCCAACGCATACGGACACACAGACTGGAAGAAGATCTGGGACGACCCCCGCAACGCGGCCCTGAAGGCGAAAAGGGGCGTTCCGAATAAAATCCAGCCCGGCGATATCCTGATGGTGCCGATCCCTTGGAGGATCACCTCCAAAACCCTCACCATCGAGGTACAGGGAGTGGGATTCGAAGCGTCGCGCGACGGCGGCAAGGGCACACGTCTGAGTTGGGTCCAAACGGTTTTTCAGGACAACCAGGCCGTCACCGGCACCACCGCGTTCTGTGTGGATGGATGCCCGGCCGACGACGACCTGCCGTTTTACTGGACGGAAGCGGAGTTGACCGCGGATCCCGGGCGGCGCACGAAGTTCATCGATCATCCCAGCCGGGGAGCCCCCACCGCTGACCAGGGGACCACGCATTGGCGCGCGATCACCTCGCTGGCCGTTGTAACGGGCAAGCGCATCACCGTTTTCGATTCGTGGGTGTGGGGGTTCAATCTGACGCCGGCGAACGCCGTCACGAAGATCGGTCCACGAGCTGCCACGGGCGCAGAGTTCGCGGGCCACCTGAACCTGTTGAAGAAAGGGGTGGGGACGGGGACGGGCGACTTCACCGCGCAGGGCTGGACATTTCGTGCAGCGCCCTAGGAATCGTTATGCTGAGAACATCCGGCTCTACTCATTGCGGCTTCGTGGCCCTGATTGGGCCCGTGCTCTGGATCGGCCTGGCGTGCGGAAGCGCGCCGGCGCCGCGCGAACATGGAGGGACTGTGGCAGAAACTCAGGACGAACATCAAATCGATGCCCAACGCGCCGGCCGTGTGCCGGTAGTTCTGCGGGTGAAATTCGAGAAGCTGCTCGGCGGGCAAAAGTACGCCTGGGACGCGGTGACCGTGTTGGCCACGTTGAAGAACGAGTCGCACCGGAGCTTCTCGGGCCGGCTCGAAATAGCGCATTACGATTGGGAGCCTGGAATCCCGAGCGGCGAGAGCACGGTCTATCTGCAGACATACGCCGAAGGCGACGAGAGCCGCTGGAAACTCCTGGACGGGACCGCAAAGCAAGGCGTCAGCCACGCAAGCGCTGCGAAATAGCGGCCGGCAACGACTTTCCGCCGGCCGTCCGCCGCCATCATCTCTATCCAGCCAGCGGCCCCACCCTGCCTCAAAGGTGCGGGCAATTCGATTCCAGCTTCGCCGGGTTGGGGATGGGGCGCGGTACAATTGCCCCCATGCGACTCTCGATTACGGCTTTCGTGTTCCTGGCCGCCCTCCACGCCGCCGGCCCGCTCCCGATCGACAAAGCGCTCGACATCCGCGAGTTGTCCGACCTCCAGTTCTCGCCCGATGGCAAGCGCGTCGCCTTTACCGTTCAGGAGCCTCCCGCCACCAAGCCGGCGCAGCGGCACATCTGGGTTTACGAAACCGGCAGCCACGAACTCTACCAGTGGACCAACTCCTCGAAATCGGAGCAGACGCCGCGCTGGTCGCCGGACGGCCGCACGTTGGCATTCCTGTCCGACCGCGAGGACAGCATGCAGATCTGGCTCATGCCCGTCAGCGGCGGCGAGGCCATCAAGCTGACGAGCGCCAAGAACTCGGTCGAGACGTTCCGCTGGTCCCGCGACGGAAAACAGATCGCCTTTCTGGCCCCCGATCCGCGCACCGCCGACGAGGAGAAGAAGCAGCGCGATCAGGACGACGCGCGGGTGATCGACGTGGACCGCAAGCCCACCCGCATTTGGATCGCCGAGGTTCGAACCAAGACGGTGAAGCGCGTTACCAGCGGCCCCTGGCACTTTCGCGATCTGGAATGGATGCCCGATGGCAAGCACCTCCTCGCCAGCGGCACCGACCAGCCCGCGGTCGAGAGACGCGGCATGGAGCGGCTGTACTCCGTGGCCATCGAGGACGGCAAAATGGAACAGATCCTTGCGCCCAAGGGACCGTTCCAAAGGATTCAGGTCTCACCTCAAGGCACGTCCGTGGCGTTCGTGTCATCGCCGGAGGATGGTCCCAGTGCCCAGGACCTGTTCCTGCTGCCCCTCGACACACGCATCCCCAGGAACCTCACCGGCCCGATCAAGGACAGGCCGGTAACGCAGTTTCAATGGCTGGACGATTCCGGATTGGCGGCGCTCTTCAACAGCGGCTTCCACACGGATCTCACCGCCGTTGGAGCCACTCCGCGGAAGCTGGTGTCCGACGATTCGCTCGAAGTGTCCGCCTTCTCCGTGAGCCCTGAGGGAGCGGTGGTCTATGTCGCGCAATCCGCAGCCGTGCCTCCCGAGTTGTGGGCCAACGGCAAGGTGGTGAGCCACTTCAACGATGCGTTGGCGGCCGCCGGTTTAGAGCGTCCCGAACTCTACCGCTACCAGACCTTTGATGGAACCGGAATTGAGGCAGCGTTGTTTCGCGGCGCGGGCGCGAACCCGGCGCTGCCGCAGCCGCTGGTCGTGCTGATCCACGGTGGCCCAGCCGGAGCCTGGAGCAACCGGTTCGACGCGCTGACCCAGCTTTTGGTCTCGCGCGGGTACACGGTGATGCAGCCGAACATTCGCGGATCTGTGGGATACGGTCAGAAGTTCCTCGCTTCCAACCGCGGCGATTGGGGCGGCGGCGATTTCAGAGATGTGATGGCGGGAGTAGACGACCTGGTGCGCCGCAAGGTCGCCGATCCCAGTCGCCTGGCCATCGGCGGCTGGTCCTACGGCGGTTACATGGCCGAGTGGGCAATCACGCAGACCGGCCGCTTCAAGGCGGCGATCTCCGGCGCGGGCATGGCCGACCTGGCGACTGAGTTCGGCACCGAGGCGCGTCCCGAAGGCGACGAGTGGTATTACGACACGCCCTACGAGAATCTGGCCGGGTTCCAGAAATCTTCGCCGATCGTCTACATCAAGAATGCCAAGACGCCGACGTTGATCCTGCAGGGCGAAGCCGACACCACCGATCCGATTTCGCAAAGCCAGATGCTCTACCGGGGCCTGAAGCGCTACAACGTCCCTGCCGAGTTCGTGGTCTACCCGCGCGAGCCCCACGGCCTCCGCGAGCGCAACCACATCGTGGACCGCTACCGGCGCAGTCTGGAATGGATCGAGAAGTATTTAGGAAAGGCGGAGTAAGAGCGCCAGCGCCAAGCGCTGCACTCCCTCGTCCGTAGCGGCGCGGCCAACCGCCGCGCCGCCGGATGACATGTTGCCGCGCGTAACGCCCAAGCGAAATGACAAGAACCTACCCCGCAGGCTATTTTGGCTTGGACGCGCCTGTGGTGCGGTGCGTCCAGTTGTACATAGCCCACAAGGCCAAAGCCACGAGCAGTGCCGCAATCAGCACCTCGGGCACGTCCAGCGGACCCATACGTACTCTCCCAATCGAATTATACCGCGGCGGCCGATAAAACAGAGGTTTATGCCTGAAATACCTGAAATACCATTAAACAGGCTTGCGTGTACTCCCGCTGGGGCGGACAATATGCCTGACGATGAAGACCACCATTCTCTGTGTTCTGGCCGCGCTGGCGGCTCCAGTCCTGGCTCGGGCGAACGGCCCGCAGTTGCCGGGCGCCACCCTGAGTCTGAATCAGGGATGGAAGTTCTACCGGGTCGATAGTCCCGTCCCGCAGGAAGCCTTCAGCACGGCCGCATTTTCCGACGCCCGCTGGGAGCTCGTGAATGCGCCGCACTCCGCTCGCCTCGAACCCGAAAATGCCAGCGGTATGCGCAATTTCCAGGGCGTGTGCTGGTATCGCCGTCACTTCACCGCGGAGGAGGCGTGGCGCGGCAAGAAGGTGTTTGTCGAATTCGAAGGCGCCATGCAGGTTGCCGACGTCTGGTTCAATGGCGAGCACATCCTCACTCACTTTGGCGGCTACCTCCCGTTCACCCTGGACCTCACGGACCGAATCCGCTACGGAGCTGCCGGGAACGTGATCGCCCTGCGCCTGGATAATTCGGACAACCCCGACGTCCCGCCCGGCAAGCCGCAAGACCAGTTGGATTTCACTTATCTCGGCGGCCTGTACCGCAACGTATGGCTGTATGTCACCGACAAACTGCACGTAACAGACGCCGTATATGCCGACAAAGTCGCCGATGGCGGAATCTTCGTGACTTTCGCTCGCGTGACGCCCGAATCGGCGGAAGTCACCGCCCGGGTGAACCTGAAGAACGAATACGCCTCGTCCAGGAACTGCACGGTGAGGAATTCGCTCCAGGACGCCGCGCGGCACGAGGTCGCCAGGTCTTCCGGAACGGCATTGATCCAGCCCGGAGCCGGTGCCACCATCGCCGCCTCCCTGCAGGTCGCGAAGCCCAGCCTCTGGCATCCCTACCATCCCAGCCTGTACACCCTGATCACCGAGGCGTACGACGGCGATCGCCTGGTGGACAAGCGCGCCACCCGCATCGGCATTCGCACCATCCGGTTCGACCAGGGCGGATTCTGGATTAACGGAGAGCGGCTCGTCGCCACCGGAGCGAACCGGCATCAGGATTTCCCGTATGTCGGCAACGCCCTGCCCGACTCCGGCCAGTACCGCGACATCAAGAAGCTGCGCGAGGCCGGTTGCATCTCCCTGCGGGCGCATTATCCTTTCAGCCCGGCGATGCTGGACGCGGCCGACGAGCTGGGCGTGATGGTGATTGTGTCCAACCCGGGCTGGCAGTGGTTCCGGCCCGGCGTCTTCGTCGAGAGGGCTTACCAGGGCGCGCGCGAAAATCTGCATCTCCGGTTCGGGGAGGGGGAGGTCGGCCGCTCTCTGTCACCTACGTCTCTACTCTACCGGCTCTGTAGCTCACTCCGAATCAGCGCCACCGCAACCGAGCCGCGACTGAGCCGCGGGGCGCCCGCTGGGCCCGGGATTACCGCGTATCGATAGACCCGACGCGGCCAGCTTCGAACGCCGCGATGTCCGCCTCGTGCTGCAGAATGTAGCCGAGCTCGTCGACGCCGTTCAGCAGGCAGTGCTTCGAGAAGGTGTCGACCGGGAATTCGACTTCGCGGCCGGAGGGTGTGGTGAGCGTCTGGTTGGCGAGGTCGATCTTCACCGTGGCGTCGGGGGCCGCGGCGAACAGTTCCGCATGCACTTCGGGCGCCACCACGATCGGCAATAGCGAATTCTTGAGCGAATTCTGCTTGAAGATATCGGCGAAGGAGGTGCTGATTACCGCGCGGAATCCGAATTGGGTCAGCGCCCAGGGGGCATGTTCGCGGGAGCTGCCGCAACCGAAATTGTCGCCCGCCAGCAGCACCTGCGCGCCCTGTCCGCGCGGCTGGTTCAAGATGAAATCGGGATTGGGGTTGCCCTGGGCGTCGTAGCGCCAGTCGTTGAAGAGCTGCTGGTCGAGCCCCAGCTTGGAGGTGGTCTTCAGGAAGCGCGCCGGAATGATCTGGTCGGTATCCACATTGTTGATGGGCAGCGGAACCATACGGCTTTCGAAATTGGTGAACGGCTTCATAGCAGTGTCCTCACATCCGTGACCACGCCTGTGAGGGCGCTGGCCGCCGCGGTCAGCGGGCTGGCCAGGAAGGTGCGCCCGCCCTTGCCCTGCCGCCCTTCGAAGTTGCGATTGCTGGTGGAAACGCTGTACTGGCCCGGCGAAAGCTGGTCGCCGTTCATGGCGATGCACATGGAGCAGCCGGGCTCGCGCCATTCGCAGCCGGCCGCGCGGAAGACTTCCGGCAGACCCTCGGCGATGGCTTGGCGCTTCACCTCTTGCGAGCCGGGCACCACCAGAACCCGCACGTTGGGGTTGACCTTGTGGCCCTTCAGCAAGCCCGCCGCGGTCCGCAGATCGGAGATCCGGGAATTGGTGCAGCTTCCGATGAAGACCACGTCGATGGGGTGGCCGAGCAGTGGCTTGCCGCCCTCGAGCCCCATGTACTTCAGCGCCTTCGCGATGGAGTCGCGCGCCATGGGATCGGCGACCTGCGATGGGTCGGGCAGGGACGCGGTGATCGGCAGGCCCATCCCGGGGTTGGTGCCGTAGGTGATCATGGGCTCGAGCGACCCGGCGTCGATGGTCACGGTGCGGTCGTAAACCGCGCCTTCATCGGTGGGAAGTTGCCGCCAGCGTGCCAGGGCCGCGTCCCAATCGGCCCCTTGCGGGGCGTTCGGACGCCCGTTGAGGTACTGAAAGGTCTTGTCGTCGGGCGCCACCAGGCCGGCGCGCGCACCACCCTCGATCGACATGTTGCAAACCGTCATGCGCTCTTCCATGCTCAGGGCGCGGATGGCGCTTCCGGTGTATTCGAACACGCTGCCGGTGCCGCCGCCCACGCCGATCCGGGCGATCAGCGCGAGGATGATGTCCTTGGCCGAGACGCCGCTCTTCAGCGCCCCATCCACGCGCACCTGAAACGTTTTCGACTTGCGCTGCAACAGGCACTGGCTGGCCAGCACGTGTTCCACTTCGCTGGTGCCGATGCCAAAGGCGAGCGCGCCGAATGCGCCGTGCGTGGCGGTGTGGCTGTCGCCGCAGACCACCGTCATGCCGGGTTGCGTGAGACCGAGTTCGGGGCCGATGACGTGAACGATGCCCTGGCGGTCGCTGTGGATGCCCAGGCACCGGATGCCGAATTCCGAGCAGTTGGTTTCCAATTGCGCGAGCTGTTTGGCGGCGATGGGGTCGACGATGGGCAGCGAGCGGTCAGTGGTCGGAATGCTGTGATCGGCGGTGGCGATGGTGAGGTCGGGCCGGCGGACCTTGAGCCCGCGCTCGCGCAGGCCGTCGAAGGCCTGGGGCGAGGTGACCTCGTGGACCAGATGCAGATCGATGAACAACAGCGTGGGAGCGCCGGGCTGTTCGTGGACCACATGGGAATTCCAAAGTTTTTCAATAATTGTCTGTGGCATAAACAAACTTCCGCACCCCGTTCCCATCTCTAATCCCCAACCCCTAACCCCCAATCCCTGCTTTTATTATGGCTGAGCGGGGACCGGTAAGTCCCCGCTCAACCGATGGCGGCGCACACCGCCGCTCCCACCTGGTCGGTGGAGGCGGGTGTGCCCGTAGGGTGCAGATCCGCAGTGACTCGGCCGCTGCGCAGCACGGCTTCGATGGCCGTGTCCACGGCGGCGGCTTCTTCCTTTAAGCCGAAACTGTATTCCAGCATGGC
>Ga0209517_10001533_pt1 | contig 34697 bp, 37 predicted proteins | sample PeaSoiMetSII2010_FD_187695 | JGI IMG/M metagenome (GOLD analysis project Ga0209517, IMG submission 187695) | Peat soil microbial communities from Weissenstadt, Germany - SII-2010 (SPAdes) (version 2) | ecosystem: Environmental > Terrestrial > Soil > Wetlands > Peat | place: Germany... | reverse complement strand
AGCTACTATCGGAGTCGCAATTTTTGCATATCTGACCGCACCCTTGCTTAGTCAGGCTCAAGCAACGGCACTCTTGAACGCAAATCTTCTGTCCACGAAATCTTGGCCCTATACTCCGCTATTCTTTGATCTGCTCGGGCAATTAAACATCAGAGCTGTACCTACGGGACAAGTGCTAGTTTTGACACAAGTGGCCTTCGCGGCCGAAGTTGGGGCTCTCATTACCTTCTTGAACATCTTACCCGTATGGCAGCTAGATGGGGGACACATTACACGTGCAATTTTGGGTGATAAGGGCCATAGAGTAGCAGCACTCGTCGGCTTCGCTGTGCTCTTCTTAGGGGGTTACTGGGGATTTGCACTACTATTGATCGTGTTTATGTTCTTGAGCCGTCGTCCACTTGAAGGCGTTGAGCCGCTTGACGATATCTCGCCGCTGTCACTGTCAAGAAAGCTCCTATATGCGGTAGCCTTGTTGATGTTGGTTTTCTGTTTCGTAATCTTCTGATGGTCCTCGATCACCTTGTTCGACTTCGAGACTCGACTCCTCGAGTTAACAAGGAAACAGAGCCTATGGCCTTACACAGATCTCGAACGAATGCTCATGACAGAGGATTTGAGGGTTAAGCTGGAAAACCTTCATGAAAAACGTCGGTTGACTTTGTCGAATTGGGCAATCGAACAGAGTCCATTGCAGCGAATATTGCTCGCCGAGGATCTCGTAATAAGTGGATGTGACCCGCAGAAAGTAGCCCGAATTCTTGGCTGGCAAGAATTCGAGAAATTCGTAGAAATTGCTTTTGAAGAGAGCGGATTTCGCGCTTTGAAGCACTTGATTATCAACCTTGGGCGTCGCACACGACGTGAAATTGACGTTCTCGCGTGGAACCAATCACTCACGCTAGCAATAGATTGTAAACATTGGATAAAAGGAGGGATGTCTAAGTCCCGGCTCCGTATAGCCGCAGAGGCTCAAGCTAAACGTGTTGCCGCTCTCGCCCGAAGACCGGAGATTCTCTCCAGCTTTGGGCTAGACGATCTTGAAAACCGATCCATTATGCCCGTCCTGCTCGTGCTTCGCGAAAATGAAATGCGTGAGTCAGATGGCGTTCCGATAGTGCCAATTTCGAAGTTAGCGGACTTTCTGAGCGAGCTATCTCCATTCGAGGCAGGCTTCAGGCTTATTCCGGTAAGATCAGATGGTCAGACTCGACTTGGACGTGCCGGTATCTTAACTTGACCGAAGCACTAATCTTACTGCGACTACAGAACGGCGGGGACCTTGACCGAAAAGAACGAGTACCTACAGCAATTAATTCAGGCCATAATCTCTGGGAAGGCTGAACTTGCTCGGCAGAGCACCTATGGTTCTCTGACTAAAGGCGGCTCATTGAACGATGTGCTGGATTCCATAATGGAAGCAGTGGACATCCTGTTCGACTTAAACGAAATTGGAGGTACCGATCAAGGAAGACTAACTGCAGCGGAAAGCGCTTTGAATTCGAGTCTTGACGCTCTTCATGATGAATTAAACGAAAGTGAGAAGCGGCTGAATATGAAAGCGACAGTGGGACCAGTTGGTTTGAGAGCGGGTAGTCTAATGTCGATAGCGACGTCGGCCCTATTGAGGTCTGCTGGGTTCCAGAGCTTCAGCCTCAGCAAGACTCAAACTCCTTTAGAACTCCTCCGAAATTCAGAGGAATTGGGCGCTAACGTAGTCGTTCCTATGCTATCTAACGAAGATGTAGAGCAACGGATGCATAATCTTGTTGACGAGATACAGCGTGGAGGTTTCAAATCGAAATTTCTAGTTATTCCTATCGTTCTAGGCCTACCGGAACATTTGGAATTGCCGCTGCATACGATGAAGAATTCTGGGGAAGCCGTTAGCGAGGCTTTGCGTTGGGCTCAACAGAGAGCCACTCGTGATTTCTGAGTGATAAAAATGGGTGCCGAATCACGTAAAGTTATGATTATGACAGTTACGTTCATCGCACTGAGCTTTTGGATAGTAGCGGTACCTGCCCAAACCGCAAATGTGGGGCTGCTTAAGGTTGTAAATGAGAGTTATCCTAAGCAGGTCCCGCCATCGGACAAATTCGCCGTAAGCGTTGACGTAGAGTACGCTGTTAGTACGAACGCGACAATACGTGCGGTTGTAATCAATGGTTCCCTGAATGCTAACGGCCCTGAATTATGGCACAGTGCAAGTACGAATGTCGCCGGAGGGGGGGATAAAGTTTGGACGTTCAATCTAACTTCACCAACGACAGAAGGCGCGATGTTATTCACTTTTATCGCATACTATTATTCTGATAATGGAACATGGACGTACTTCAACGACACCACTTTCGGTCCTGGATACGCTGAGATAGGAATCAAGGTTGCAGCTCTAGCGAATCTAGGAATTTATTTGGGATACTCAAACGTGCAGGTTACAATCGGTAACGCCACTGAGGAGACTAACGCGAAAGGCGTGGCAACTGAGCTACTGCAGGTTGGGAGAGAATATTCGATCACGGTTCCTCCTATTGTTCAGTTTGATAATTCCACGCGTCTGGCGTTCAATTCGTGGGAGAATGGGACTAATTCCACTAGCAGAACTTGTATGTTAGACGGTGATACTCAGCTAAACGCAACTTACCATCCACAATACTTAGTTCAGGTGAACTCGATAGTATCCACGTACTCGTATTCGCAATGGTACAACAAAGGAGCAAATCTTACTTTACGTGCGCAGGAATCGGTTCCGATGAACTGGCCACTCGGAATACTCGGCCTGAAGTACACTTTCTCGAGTTGGTCTGGTGATGTCAATTCTCAAAGCACGCAAGTAAACGACACGGTTAACGGACCCATGGTTATCGATGCCCATTTTGCGGCTGATTACTCGGGGCTGATGATCATCATCATCCCTATCATCGGCATCTTGGGAGGCGCTGCTCTGCTCGTTCTCCGTAAGAGACGGGGAAAAGACCTTCCTGCCACTGAAAATGAGAAGAAGAGCGAAACTACAAAGGTTTGTCCAAAATGCAATGAGTCCGTGGAAACGGGATGGAATAATTGCATACACTGCGGAGCGAAGTTAGGATCGGAAGCTGTCCAAGACGGATAGTGTCAGATCCCCGATCTGTGGAATGAAATAATCAGCCGCTACGATCAAAAATGCAACCGATACGATCCCCAAGATAAGGCCCGTTGGGTAATGTGCCAGGGACCATGGTAGAACACCGTCGTATAAGAGCCAAATCTCAAATGCAATTCTCCCAATGTTCGCAAGATGTACGCTGATCGCGACTATGCTAAACGCTACAATTCTCTTCTTGACAGGGACTTTCGGTATGGATACAATAATTCCGAAAAACACGGCTATCACTTGCACTCCAGTGCACATGCGCTGTATCTCAAATTGGTTTAGAAAAACCCGATTTCCGATCGCCCAGACTGTTCCTTTCATCCCGATGAGTTGCATGATATACGCTGCGTTCTCGCCGACTAACTTCTCGTAGAAGAAATAGTTCGGTAAGTAATACAATGCTAGGGCGATAGCGACAGCTGGCCCAACGAACCGTACAAGTTCGAGGGCAACCCTGTGCTTGTTCCCGCCTAGATTCATGCAATGTACTGTGTCAACGTGGATGATAAGAGAGTTACTGGCGGAATCGGCTGCCTATCTCACTATCTGAACGATGATCTTTGGCTAGAAATGGCAAGAACGAATTAATTCTCGATATGAGTCTGATGTAGTTATTAATTAAAAGTGTCGCCTAAGCTCCTAATTGGTTCGTGTAGCTGACTTTTTCCGCAACAAAACAGCAATCAAACATAGCGCTAGACCGGCTGAGACTAGTTCAGAATGGAATTCCGGTACCGGTACGTGGGATTCCTCAAGGTAGAAGTTAATCACGCTAGAGGACCCACCGGAAACGCTGACTGACGTGCTGTAGGACACGTATCCAGGTTCCGTGACTGTCACCTTGTAGTTGCCCACTGGAATGAACATTTCGTAGCCGCCGTTCACGTCTGACGCTGCATGAAAGACGGATGGACCGTCCGTAGCAGTGACGTTTGCCCAAGAGATCGGGAGCAAGTAATTGTCATAGTTGAAACCGTACACCCAACCATGGAGGTATCCGCCACTATACTGCCACGGTTGGCTACGAGCCGAGACGATGCCCGTGCCAAGAGCTAAAACGACGGTTGCTGTGAGAATGATCAAATAGACGGCAGTCTTCAAATTCGTTAACGGGTTTCGTGAAAATACGCAATAAATGTTGCGTAGAGTGGTAATTACCGTTGCACGAGATGAAGCCCAGCCGAATGCTGATGAAGATAACTAGACACCAACAGGTCAATCCTCGTATCTTTAGCTCGTTCCCCATTTAATGAGAACAGTCGGGAAGATACATCTTCAGATCTGATCAGTGTCTTCTTCTCGTCGTGATCAGGATGTTTCGAAGACAGCCACTAATGTTTATTCTGCTGATGTCTGTTCTTGCAATTGCGTTTTGCTGTACACCTGTCGCTAACGCCGGAACGTATCTTGTTGCACCAGCGGAGCCGAGACTCTCAGCCTCAAATCAAGTTCTTGACTTCTATGCTGGTGGGGACAGCGGGTCCTTCTCGCTAAGGATGTCACCGCAAGGAGGAGAGATGTCAATTGGTGGATCAGACGGAATCACTTGGACGGCATGGAGTTACGTCACTACACAATGGTCCATTGGGAAAGTATACATCTTCTTCCTCGCAAATGTGACTCAGAATGATTTTCGAATAGGTTTCCTATACCTAACGAACTCGTCATCAAATCAATTTATTCTACGAGTATTCGATTACCAAACGGACAACATCAACATTTTCAATTTTCAAGGGATTCAACACGTCTACAATCGGACTGTGTGGACTAGCCCATCCAACATGCCTCAACTTCAACTCGCACCTGAGGCCAAGATAAAGGGTGGAATTGCGGCGATCGGATCTGGACTTTATTTGGCGGATAACGGCGGCGAGGAGATTCTCGGAAATATGACATTAAACATTTATCCGATCTACAGTCAGCTGTATTCTGGACAAAGTAGCTACAACGAACTTTGGTCTCTACTTACGGATAATTTCGGGAACTCCTATTTCGCAATTCTATATATGCAAAATGGAGATCGAAACCATATCATAATTGAACATCAACTGAAATTGAACGATTTCGAACGGCTTGGCGGCCGAACAGTCGACGCGACATGGACGACTGGCAATTTCCCTAACCAGGTCATCATTAGGCTGCCTGTATCTGGAAACGTAACTGTGGATGGTGTTCCAATCCAAACTAACTACCTTGGTGCATTGACTCTATACCTCCCCAATACCGCTATCAGCATCAGTGTTCCTTCGGAATTGACGGCGATTAATGGGACGAGACTGCAGTTCACGTCGTGGGGTAGTTACGGATCCTCGAACCCATTGGTAATCTCGCCCAACTCCAGCCTCGATTTGCGAGCGAGCTATAGCTCCTAATTTCAAGGACTCCGCATGCAGAAATTTGCGCTGCAAACGAGCCTCGATGCTCATATACTGCGAACGGACAGACCATGGTCGATACGCGACGGTCGCAGCCGTCTGGAATCATTATTCGTCCGGCTTACAATAAACAGAAGTCTCTTCTGAATTTCAGTCGTGGGATTTGATTGGTTTTTTTGTGACCAGGAATATTATTCCTTTTCCGCTTTCGATTTGGAAGCGGGTCCATTTTTCATTGTACGCTTTTCCTCTCAGCTTCTTTATGCGTAAGCGTCTTCTTTGGCCTTTGCCTATCTCCTGGAGCTGAGTTTCAATGACGCAATCGGAATTTTCCTCTAGTTTTGTGAGGTCTGATTTTTCAATCGCGGTTCCGACTGTCAAGCAGAGTTTGCCGTCGTTCGCTTTCACCTTAGCGGCAATCGATTGTAAGAAATTTAGAAGATAATCCATCCGTAAGGCATTGCTGAATGGGTTCAAAGAGTCTAGGTATACATCTGTTTCTGGTCCGAGTTTTTCTAGGCAGCGAGAAATCTGTAAGCCTAACCCTGTCAGATCGGTTGGCGAAGTGATGTGATATTCTTCCTTTGATTGCGCGCTGCCGAGCGCTGCGTACGCGTCGATGAATATTATTCTATTCTTGTCGGTAGGATTGGTGGGTAGAACTCCGAGATTTGTCATATTCTCTCGGATCTTCGACGGGAAATCACTATTAGTAATGTAAACGCATCCGGCTGATCTGAAGTGTTCTCCAGCGATTGATTCAAGCAGCGCAGTCTTGCCTGACCCAGAGTTGCCGGCGATTACTGTGAAGCATGTGGTCGGCAGGCCACCTGACGTCAGCTCGCTGAAGTAACTGAATGAAACAGGAAATGTGTGCCTCCGTTTGCGCACTAGCCCTATGGTGCCTACGCTGCCAATTAATACAACTAGGATTGCGAGGAAAAGTCTTTCATGGGGAAAAGGGACTTCGATCGTTATTGCTTGATTCGTTGCAACGCTTAGTGATGTCTCAAAGTCGTTGAACAAATAGTGCACTTGGAGTGTATAATTCCCAACCGGTATTTGCGTGAATGAAATATTGCCAAAGGCGTCGGTGGTACCTTGGGAGACGATATGTCCGTTCTGTAGCAATTCTACTCGTCCGTCTGGAATCGGTATGCCGGAAATCGTAATGCGTAGGTTTACATCGTAAATGTGCAATCGCATGAATATTGTCGTCTGGCTCTCCACGTCTAGTGTTGAGTTTTGGAATAGTACGGCGTTTCTAGATATTGTGAGGTTCATGAGTCCAACTATTTCGCTTGAGGGTAGTTCAAATGTTGCAATCCCCAATCGATCTGTTTGATTTGTCCATAGTGCTTGTCCCGCACTGGCGGATACCGTCATGTTGTTGATTCCAACGCCTGACGAATCAACGACGTTGAATTTGACAGGGTAGAATGGGGCAATCCAAAATGTGTCGTCGAACTCGTAGCTTGTTCCTGATACATCACGAAGGAGGAGTTTCACTTGCCAAGCGCTCGCACTCAAAATTGCGTTAGTTGAGAAGGTACTCGCATAAGGTGAGGAGGCCAATTGGGTTGGCACCAGAATTTTGGTTGTTCCATTGGTTGTGGTCAGGACTAATTGCGCGCTCGCGGATAGCGAGTAAGACCCAATCGCGTCGGTGACGTTAGCTAAGAACGTTACATTAGCATTGCCGTTCTGGTCACTTTGAAGTATCTTGTTAACCATCAATCCTCCACCAGAATACATTAACTGTGCTTGGATCGAGTTGATAGTTGGGACCCGAAGGTTTGTGGGCGTTGCGGGGCTGTCCCAAGCGAGGTAGGGTACGCCGGATACACTCAAACTATTTACTGTAACTCTGAGGACTATGCTCGAGCCGCTGGAAAACTCGTAGTCGATTGTGCCCACTCCGAGAGTGACTGGAAGTGCGCGTGTGTCGAGAGCTACCGGTGATTCAATTTCGGCTCCACTCACCGGGACCTCTACTCCTGAAGGCTTCTGTTCCAAGAGTTCAACTACTAAATTTCCGATGAGCGCGGAAGTCGCTTGTAAGTAGATAGTGAATGTTATCGCTCCGTAAATGCGGAGCGGTTCTCCCAGAGTCGGTGTCAATTTGAACGAAGTTGCGTCGCGGACGTCGGCTATTTTTTGTCCCCCCCATTCTGGTAGAGGATTTAGGAAAAGGGCCGTTCCAGTTGAGTGAGCGTATAACGTCACATATTGCGGGCTACCGTTTGTTTGTGCCTCAACTTGTGGTGCGAGGAGTGAGGCAACCAGCAGCACGGCTATAAGGACGTATAACCGTCGCATAATTATTGCCACGCCATGGTATCCTGACGCTCCAAATTAGGGTTCTCGTTGATTTACCTCTCGATATTGGACAGATTAGTGCCGATAAGCGCTTCGAGCGCCAAGTAAAATAGTGGATCTTCCCTAATTCGATTAGAAGTGTGAGTGAGAGCGAGACGATTGGATCAAATTCCAACAGGAATCAAAGGTCTGGATGAAATTCTTCAGGGTGGTTTGCCGAAGGGAAGGATCATTCTCGTTGTCGGGAGCCCAGGGTCAGGGAAGACTACGTTTGCCACTCAATTTCTGGCAGGAGGGGCAAAGCTCGGGGAACCGGGACTGTATGTTTCACTAGACGAGAAACCTGAGCAAGTGAAAGCTGACTTATCGGCGTTCAATTGGAATCTAGAGGAGCTGGAGCATGACGGCAAACTCACATTTATCGACGCGAGTCAGCTGAGACGACCGCGTATCGCTACTGCGGGAGAGAGCTCTCGTGTAAGCGTAAGCCTTCTTCCAGAATTAACGCTTCCATCACTGGCAAGAACGATCAAAAAGGTCACTATGGAAGAAGGAACAAAACGGATCGTTGTGGATCCCATAACCTCGCTTATGCTTCGATATCCTGAGGAACCTAAAAGGCGCAGAGCGCTTCTCCTATTTTTTGACGCATTGGAGGCTACCGGATGTTCCGTTCTCGTCACAACGGAGCTCCGCACTTCGATGCTGGCGCGCCGATTTCAGCTTGAAGAGTACTTGTCTCAAGGAGTGATCCTTCTACACACCATCGTACATGATGGGAATGTGATCCGAGCATTGCAAGTGGAAAAGATGCGAGGGACGAGCCATGATACTCAACTTCGCCCGTATCAGATCGGCCAATTTGGAGTGGAAGTGTTTCCGAAGGACCGCGTCTTTTAGCAACTAAGATACGTGCCTTCCGAGAAAATTCGGCGGATCCAGAGAAGAAGACCTTCATGCCAAATACGCGACGAAAACATTTTGATCGCGCTGAGAAAATCGCAAAAGGTGTGTTTCTTCTTTCCTTACTTATTTTAGTCCTTCTCGGGTCTACTGTTCTTACTGTGGATTACTTGAGATCAAATCAACTCAAACCGACGACTGGCTGGGAGCGCACTTCAGAAGTGAGGATTCTAATGGATTCGACCGCAGATTGGGCAAGGATAATGTTCAACGATCTTTACGGCACATATCTTAGCGGTGTTCGGATTGTGAAATTTGACCAAAGTGGCTGGCTGTCGGGCAATGATAGCGACGATAGAGTAGATGCAGGATTCTCGCTGACGTTCGTGGACATAATATACAATTCGACTGTTGTTAGGACAGGTGATATTGTTGGTTTCTTTAAGGGGAACAACGATTTTCGACATACGAGGATGTTTGCTGATGTGTTCTTAGAAGTCGACACCAATATGATGAGCGTGTCGATCTATCTAATGCTCGCCGGAGCAGGTACGACAACGTTCGAATTCATAGACAAGCAATCAGGGACCATTATTTGGCAAGACACTGAAACTGGGAACAGCTTCTCGCAATACGTCCGACGCGCGATTCCATCTGGCGCATTTTTCCTAAAGCCGCAAATCCGTAATTTATCCGTCTTGTCGCTCTTTGCGTTCGGAGTAATCCTGATTGTTCTGCTGAATGTGATTCCTGCGAGACGTGATTCGAGACGGATACGGGAGAGTAAGACTGGGCTTTGACTGCTAACGCCATTGGTAGGCACGCGGCAAGCGAACATTGCCTTGATCAGTATGCACGATACGCGCTGGCGTTTGCGGTAGCTATTTCATGCGTCATTACATTACCGCGATTTGCACCAGGTATTCCGATGGGAATTGATACGACGAGTCACTTGTATCGTGTCCTGTTCTTGAGCCAGTGGCTGGGTCACGGCATTTTCCCGTTTTGGAGCCCGGATTGGTATGGCGGATCGCCAACCCTGTTGCTCTATCCACCTCTTGGATACTTCTTTTCTGTTGGGCTTGGTATGCTTGGGGTCGATCCCCTCTTATCATATAAGCTCGTTGACGCCGTATTCTATTGTCTAGCTCCGCTTACATTGTATTCTCTGGCCAGAGAGTTTGGATTCTCGAAGGGCGAGAGTGCGTTCGCCTCAGCTCTGTATAGCGTAGTGCCAGAGGTAATTGAAAACTATCTCTTCTATGATCGTTTTCCAACCGTTGTCGCTATCCCAATTTTTTGTGCATTCATTGTTGTATTTCATCGAGCGCTAATTGGATCTCGGCGCCTCTTCAATTTGCTTATGTCGATTCTTCTTATGTCTGCGTTGTTGCTAACTCACCATCTCTCTGCTCTCATAGCAGGTATTGTGGCGTTATTGGTCATCGTCGTCGAACGTCGCGAGATCGACATGTCGAGATCGATTCCAGATTTGATCGCGATTGGATTCGGAACTCTGTGCGTGAGCGCGTTCTGGTTTGTACCATTCGTGGAGTCTCTACGCCTGTTTTCAGGCAATAATTTCTATAATCGTAACGTAATTTTTCCGTTTATCGCCGCTTCATATTTTGGAATAAATGTAGTTGTATACCTGCTCGGCATAGTCCAATTTTCAATCGCCCTCTTCGCTATTCATCATCTATTGAAAGAAATCTACGCAAATCATTTGCGGTTGCCATCCTCCTATTTCTTTATCCTTTTGTTAGGTGGGATGAGTTTGTACGAAATCGGAACGTTCACAAATGTTTTGTTGGCGTATTCCGGTCAATGTATTGTAATTCTATCATTCGTTTGTTTTTTGGGACAATTTTTGTTCGTGGAAGAGGAGAAAAAAATGTCTGAGAAGAGTAGAGTACTCGTAACTGTTTTTTGGTTTATCCTCTTCCTCTGGATTGGCTTGGGCTACTACGCGCTTCCGCTCATCTGGTTGCCATATGTTCGAGAAGTTTGGATTAGGACTATGGATGTGTACCGAATATGGTTGTATCTTGCATTGCCCATGAGCGCGCTTGCTTCCTTCGGACTCGGGAAACTGTTGACCAAAGCACCGAGCAAGCTGATTTCGCTAGGATTGGTGATTTTGTTGGCGACGCCGTTAGCCGCGGGCGTATTACTCAAAGTAAACTATGCATCAACTGCACCCGTCAATGGTGTGCTCCCATACACGGCGAGCAACGCTGAGATTCCCCAACCGATACTTGACTACTTCGAGCATGATTCTTCGTCCGGACGCATCCTCGGCATCAATGTACCGTTTTGGATATACGTGCTGCCAAATTACGTTGACAAACCAATTCTTGATGGATGGTATCCACAAACGAAGTTACTGACTCAACTGGTCGATGTTAATGATTACCGGATCGATGATCTGGAGACGACTCCGAACCTCGCATCGAGGCTTGTAATCTGGAAGGGCTTAATCGCACAAGCAGACTTATTGGATATCACGTGGGTGATGGTCGGTGGTAGGGCTCTGGCAGATCAGCTAATGATTGGCGGGCGCTTCGTCGAACAGCTTTCGGTTCAATATCCAACGTCGCATGGATTCATCGACTTGATATTGTTCAAAATCGTTAGAGTGCCTTCGTTCGTAGTCACGAATTCCTCTGCTCTTAGTGTGCAGAACGTTTCGCAACCGAATCCAGACGAGATCGTTCTTACCTTCAGCAGTTCTGCACGATCGAGCGAGGCTCTTGTGAAGGAGGCCTACTTTCCGACTTGGAACGTTATGGACGGAAACCATGGTGTACAAGTCCATCGGGAGAACAGCACAGGATACATTCTGTTGACGATTCCAGCAGGAGTTACGGAGGTAATCCTCTATCAAAATCCGAACGAAAGAACATGGGATACAATTTCAATCGTTGCTTCCCTAATTTGTTCGATCGGCCTAATTGCCAGCCTCGCTACAAGAAGGAGAATGTGACCTATGCCGAATCGGACTATAACGACCGATGAAACTCTCCTTGTGCGACTCAGTTTCATATTCGCGGCCGGATTCATACTCTCTGAGGGACTTCAGAACTGGATACGTGGTGACATCGAGACACATCCTGAGGTTGTTTTGCTACTACTCACTACCTATGCGCTCGCATTCGTTCTCTTCATACTTGCCACCATGAACTCTGAGGGTATACTTCGGGTAAGAGATCTTGCGCTAGTGTCTCTTGTAGTGACGATCATCGTGAGTTGGTATGTAATCACACAGGTAGAACATCCTGGTTCGTACCAAACAGATGCACTTGCGTTCGCTCAATACTCCGCGCTTCTTTTCTCGAAAGGGATCAATCCGTACACGCAAGATCTAGAATCGGCGCTTACAATGTTCTCGGTAAATCCGCAATTCATCACGCTAACCCCGACAGGCGACCTTGTAAGCACGTTGAACTACCCGGCATTACAGTTCCTCGTCTTGCTACCAATCGTTTGGTTCCAGCTTCATGATGCACGTATAATTGTTTACGCAACTGAATTGCTCTCGCTCTTGATAATCTACTATTGGACACCACGTGAAGTACGTTCGATTGTCCTAATCCCTCTGTTCGCAGGGTCGGATCTAGTAATTAATTTCACTGCAGGCTCGGTAACCGATTTTCTGTGGGTTCTACCGCTCGTTCTAATGGTTGTATGGTTTGATAGACCATGGTTAGCCGGGGTTATGTTCGGTCTAGCGTGTGCTACCAAACAAACGCCTTGGTTGCTAGCTCCTTTTCTCTTAGTGTGGTTTGTACGCGACGGTGCATCGCATGTCCGCAGAGCTACTCGCTTGCGTAATGCATTCAAGTTCACCGCGTGTGCTATTGCAGCTTTCGTGATCCCTAACGCATGGTTCATGTGGCTGAATTTCTCTGCATGGTATACGGGAGTTGTGACTCCTGCGTTGGGAAATCTAGTTGTACTCAGCCAAGGGTTATCCTTGATTACGCTGGCATTGGGCGTACCACTCCCGCCAGAATTTTACCTGGTGTCAACCGTCGCTGTAGGCGTAACTTTGCTTGTAAATTATTACGCGCATTTTGATAAAATGAAGTTAACGATATGGGCATTTCCAGCAATCATGTTGTGGTTTTCGTATAGAGGGCTTCAAAACTACTTTGTATTTTGGATACCGCTGCTCGTCATGTCTGCTGTAATGCTTTACAGGAAGCGATTTATTGTTAATGCGGTATAGAACCGTATCCATCATATCGATAGCACTATGCGCTCTCGTAATCAGCGCAGCTTTCGTGAATTACTACGGGCAGGTTTTTCAACCATCGCCTCTACTCAACTCAAACATGAAGTTTTGGACCTTCGATCCTACAACAAATTCTACGGAACCCTATCTCTGGCAGATCGATGTAATTAAGAACCCAGCGGACAATGCCTCTGTTTACCGAACCGTAGTTGCAGAAAGATCTGGAGTAGCTCTATCGGTGTATCGAAGCAATGAGAATGGTTCGTCGGTCTGGACGACGGTCCATTTACGACAAGACCTCCATGGTCAAGCTCTTGATACCGCTTTCAATTCAACAATATCTCTCTTTGTGCTCCCCACTTTCACCTATTGGTATGACCTGCGATACAAGAATCCTGAAAATGTCTTCGGTATAGAAATAAATGATGGTGTAAATTTAGTATGGTATGTGTTCGCTGATGACCCGAGCCAAGTCATTCAGTTTCCACATCAACGAATCGTCGTGACACAGACTCCCTTGCACGTTTGGTCTTATCGTACTATCAACATTGCACATGAGTATGCGGAAGCTGGTTGGAAAAAACCTGAATCTTTGTCCTTTATCCTTATTCTTGGAACAACTAAACTCTATCCAGGTAACTGGGTAGGCTACTTTTCAGGCTTGAACGTTCAAACAGCTCTCCAGCGTACTCAAACCCTATCGACGTTAGATGTTGGAGCTCTTGTCGCTTGTAACGCTATCCTGATCGGTATTTTGGCTACTTCGGGAATCGTGATGTGGAGACGGGGTCGGGTGCATATGAAATGAGAGAAAAGTCAGTAGGGAAGACAACAGATTCATCGCATCACTCAATCGTGAAGGCTCATATTTTTTCAATTCTATCCGTTGGGTTCGGTGTCGCCGCATTAGCGATGATATTGGCTGCCACGCTAACTCCTACCGGTCAAATAAGCGGGCAAAGCTTAGTCACCGTCGAAGTTGAAGTTCTTCCGGGTTTCTACATGAAGCCAATTACATTTTTCACGTACTGCCTTTTCCTCTGCTTCGGTTTTGGTTTGTATTCTCCGAAGACCCGCGGATTATTTCTGAACGTAAACCCTGATGTCCTTCGGGCTGTATATGTCATGGCTTGGCTCGTAGCAATGGCGAGTGGATTCGAAGTCGTATATCATATAGTTATTTGGTCGGCATCGCTCGCTGTTCAAGGCTTGTCTAATCCGGACATCATTGTCAACCCGTTCCCAGTGTCTGTAAACCCAACTCCTGTCAACGTAGTCTTTGCAGCGAAAATCGTAGTCACCATTTTCTTCATGTCCTTGTTCTTAATTGACTATGTTCGTCGCATTGATCGGATCAGACGCGAACGAGAACTCGACTTACGACTGCATGGCACATAGCTCATGTTACGTGACTAACGGTTATGACTTCCGGCGAGGACGTAGGTTGCGTTGGTACTTGGAAAAAAAAATTCCAATCTGGTTGCAACGGCTTAAGCAGGAATATGGCACACGAGACGCTTTTCCACTCGCCTTCCTGTTAGCCCCAGTTATTTGGTTAATCCTCATCGACCCAGGTTCTTTTTCATTAATCTGGTTTTGGGGACGCCAAATCGGTAGGGCAGGATTCGCATTCATTTTCTTCCTCGTTGCGTGGGACTGGCATGATTCGCGACGCAAGCTGAAAGCAACCCGAACGCATTGGCGACAAGCTCTAGCACTAATTGTGCTCAGCATGATCATGATGTATTATTGGGAACGCGTGGTTAATTCTGCTTGGACCGATTATCTTCGCGTATTCATAACTAGCCGATTGGGAGTATCCCAAGATTCGCCTCTCAGCTTTCTACTTGCTGCCGACTTCGTCGTTTACGCTCTCTACTTTATCCTTATTGTCGCTATTCTCTATTCGCCATCCGCTGCTTCGCTGCTAATCACTCCTGTGATCTATTCATTGGGTAGCGGTATTCTCGATATGATGGATGCTTTCTTTCCGGAAGATTCACTGGCGTTTCTGCAAGTGTGGGTATACTTGATCTGGAGCGTGGTTATTTTCATCTTAAGTGTGCTGGGTTTTCACACCGCCGTAAAAACACCGTTTGCTCCAATTCCTCCGCCTACGATCCTCCTTGAGGGAAATCATCTCTACCTATGGGGATTCAAGGGTTTCATCACTCTTGCAATTTTTTGGCCCTCTTCAGGCGTGGTAAGCATGATCGTCTACAGCCTCGTCATTGTGGTGCTGATGGTGAAAGTTGAGGCGCCACGCAAACGTAAGGCGGCATACGCCATTATTGGTGCACTAGGAACATACTTAGTCAATGTTGCCAGAATTACATTGATAGTTCTGTACGTTACTTACATGAGCCTTGACGTGGAAGCGTTTCACGAATCTATCGGAGAAACCCTATTCATATGCTGGATCTTTGCGTATTTACTTGTCGTAATTCGAATTGAAAATCTATTGTGGGTTCGAGTACAACGGGAGAAAAGGATGACGGGCGGGTAAACACAAACCGTGTAGAAAGTTTCTAATGGCTCGAAGACAAGTCGGAATCAAAGTGTTCGCTATGACTTACCGATCAGCGTCGCCATTTTCCACGCTTCGTGACAACGAGTTGAAAATTTTGCTAATTGTCGCGTCGACGCTGTGGATCTACAGCTCACTTCTGAAGTTTCCATTCATGGTCCCAAGTAACTACAGCGATGTAGGCTATTTGTGGATTCGAGATGTCTATCAAGGTCAGCACAATCTCCAGATTCCTTACGTAGATTATGAATTGGAGTATCCACAGGTGATTGGGGGCCTCATTCTGATTGGACAGGCCATTTCAACTTACTTTCCCTTCGTTATCGATCAATACAACACATTCGTTGTCGTAGAATCCATACTTCAGTATCCGTTCATGATCGGAACAATCACCATTCTCTTCATGCTATGCAAGAAACTGAAGATAAGCCGCGCGCGAATCTACCTGTATGTTCTATCAACCTTAACGTTCATCATTTACGGATTCTACAATTGGGATTTTGTCGTCGCATTTTTCACAACGCTTGCCATCTGGTTATATGTGAACAAACGCTACAATAAGAGTGCACTGGCATTAACTATAGCTGTTCTCACTAAATTCATTCCTGGAATTATGCTACCGGCGATGGTTGTTGGACTCCCCGACAATAAAGCAAGAATGCGGTTCTTGGCGATCTCGGTGCTCACTTGGCTTGGCGTAAACGCACCCTTTGCATTGAGTAATTTCGGGACATGGATAAAATTATTCATTGGTTATAGTGGTCCTAATCATCAACTCCAGAACACTTGGATCTCAATGGTGATTTCGACTGCGGGGTTGGGTGATATTATATCGGGCGCCAGAGCTGGTCACGTTGTAAGCTTTGCAATTATTGGATACTTAGTATTACGGGCGATAACTAGTGATAAAACGCCGCTTGAGAAGATACTGTTGTCGTGGTATGCCTGGTACGGAGCGATTTACCTTTTTGATCCTCAAATGTTCGTGCAGCTATTTCCGATCATCGTGCTCACCCCTGACTTCAACTTTCTGATTTATCGAATTGCTGATCTGTTCAATGCATGCATAATTCTATTCTACTTCATAGGAAGTAGTCACCCTGAACTTCCGCGATACTTAACCGATCAGCTGACTCCATTTGGACTGATCAATCTCTTCGCTGCACTTCGGCAGCTAATTTTTCTTGGAGCATATTTCGTAGCTTTTAACCCAAAACGGCAGGATCGTCTGAAGCATTTCGCCAGCGCGCTTGCGTCTCCTGTACGGCATCTGAAATAGTTGCCTATGTACGTTTCAATCCTAGCTTCGTTAGTTCCTTGATAAGTGTAACTGATTGGTTGCCTAACTTCAGCTTTGATTTTCCGGTTACTCTGTCCTTGAAATTTATGGGAATCTCGGCCATCTTGTAGCCGCTTCGATACGCCTTAACGACGAACTCCATGAAAAACGAGTTCCCTTTCGATTCAACCTGAACGTTACTAATTACTTCGCGTCGAATTGCCCGATAAGCTGTGGTAAAATCATGCATTGGAACTCCGCTCACGATGCGAATTAGAACGTTACCTAGTCGGCTTGCTACGCTCTTTTTTAGAGTTTGAAAACTCGACACTTCATACCTTCCGCCTTTGATGTATCGTGAAGCAAGAACTATGTCGAAGCCTTCTCTTATTTTGCTAATGAATCGTGGGATGTCGGAAGGATCATGGGAAAAGTCTGTATCCATGCCGATTACAATCTCTCCGCGAGCCAGCTTGTATCCATCGGCGAATGCCGAACCTGGCCCGAGTTTTCCAGGGCGCACGAGAAGTCTGATGTTCCCATACTGGCTGCTTAATTTCCTAACAAGAGTAGCCGTTCCGTCAGGCGAATTATCATCAACCACGACAATCTCTCCTTGCAAGCCTTCTTCACAGAAAAGGGCTTCCAGCTTCGGAATCAACTTGGACATGTTGTCTAATTCATTGTATGACGCGACCACAATCGAAATCAAGCTCCCGCACATCTGGGCACACACTAGTAGAGACGTGTGATTAGGATTACCCTCGTATCAACTTAAGTACGAACAAGATGTTGCAAGTTGAATATCATCACTCTGCCCGTATACAAGGATGGCGAATTTCTTGTACGGGCCGTCGATAGTTTGGAGAGGATGGCCTCTACGCTTCGCTACGATTGCAAACTCCTGATCACCGAAGACGGATCCGATTCTTCGCAAATAGTAAATGAACTCCAAAACAGATTCTCGAACATCATCTATCTTCATCACGACCAACGTTTGGGCCGAGGTAGAGCATTACGAGAGGCGTGGAATAAAGTGGAAGGAGATGTTTACCTCTACCTGGACGTGGACATGGCAACGGATCTGGAGAAATTTGACGCGTTCAGAAACCTAGTGCAACTGCCGGAACGATACGACATGGTTACGGGGTCGAGATACGTTCAGGGATCCGTGACAAATAGACCAGTCCTTCGACGATTAACCTCCATCGGCTACAATACTCTCGTTCGGATCCTTTTCGGGACAGGAGTTCACGATCATCAGTGTGGATTTAAATCATTTTCAAAGCCACTTGTAAGAATGTTATCGAGGGTGGCAAAGAGCGATTCTTGGTTCTGGGATACCGAAGTGATCGTGCTCGCTAAGAAACTCGGCTTCAGTGTTACCGAGATTCCGATTTATTGGACTGAACAAAAAGGCAAAAGCACACCGCTTAGGCGACTTATCAAGGACCTCTGGATACACGGCGCAGGACTCGTTGTGCTCACTTGGCGGGTTTATGGAGAAGGCTTTCGTAAGAGCATAAATCAACAGTGACAAAAGCTGACCCCCTTGTCATCTACCTCAAAAATTATCGGATTGGTTCGTGAGAAGCTTGAAGAGATCCAACCGTCGGAACAAAAGATGGCCGCATTCATCTCTGGGCCATACGTTTACGCGAAACGAATTAATGGAATCAATGCGGTTGTGATATGTAATGGATACTCAGAAGGTCTGAGAACTCGACTCCTAACCTCTGATGATCAAGAATTTCGCTTCCTATTCGTAGATAGCAGTTTAATTGAATCAGACATAACGAAGGGAGCGCTTGGAGATTTTCTCACCGACAAGCTACTCTACCCATATTCACCTATTTTCAACGACGATTACGTGCAAATGCTGGGCCAAAAAGTTAGGGCTCGGATCGTAGAGGAAGAAGTTCGTGAGCTAGTAATTGATTACGGAGAAATGTGTAGAGGCCTGGTTGCAAAACCAGAATTCTTTGCCCTCTCTCGAATGAGAAAGAGGGCCCGCATCTTTGTTCCAAGCATGGGTGACTACATTAAATTCCTAGATCCCGCTGTGAGAGATCAAAATATCGCGCAGCTCCGAGCAGACTTCAAACAAACTATCTTCGCGCTACGAGATGATTTGGTCGGAATCGAAGACGATAATGTAACGATACTTGATGCGGCTGTCGACAAGTGGTTAGGCGATCGCAGCTCGCGCCAAGTCGTCAATATTCTTGAGCAAGGCCGAAAGGCCTTTTATTCATACGTCGCTCGAGGACGATCAATGTTTCTTAACCTTGACCTTCTTGCACGCGAAATCTATGACCCCTTTAGCTTAGGACTTCGTTATGAAACGTTAGGATTACAACCAGAAGATCCAAAGAATTATCTCTACTTACGTACGGCCACAGGCTTAACGCGGATAAACGCAAAGGCGTCGATCCAGGAAGTGATCGCAACTATTAGACCAGATCGGCCAATCACCATCTCTCCTCTTGCCGGAGTACTGAACGAGGTCTTTCTTGTGACTTCGGGATCAGATCGATTCGTAGCCAAGAGATTCACTGACTGGTATGGATTCAAATGGTTCACTCTAAACCTTGTATCGTTCGGAAGCAAAACCTTCTCCGTGTCAGGAAGAGCTCGAATGAGCAATGAGTACGGCGTCAATCGATATCTTGCTAAGAAGAGGCTAAACGTCCCTGAAATCGTCCACGTGAGTGTTAATGACCGGATGTTGCTGGAGAGTTACGTTTCTGGTTTGTCGTTGGACAAGTCTGTCATGCAAGTAGTAAATGGATCTGGGCTGTCAACCGGCGAGGCCAAACTCTTTCACTCTCTCGGTGAGACGTTAGGGCGTATTCACAACGTTGGAGTTTCGATCGGAGATTCTAAACCGGAAAATTTCATGGCTAAAGACAATCTGGTGTACGCCGTTGACCTTGAGCAAGCAGGCAAGAAGGGTGACTATGCATGGGACGTAGCGGAATTATTGTTTTATGCTGGACACTACAGTGCTAGCCCGACACCTAGTCGTGGCCTCGGAGAGGTAACCCAGTCGTTCATAGAAGGATACCTTAGAGAGGGCGATTCTTCAAATTTGAAGAGAGCAGCAGGTGTAAAGTATGCCAAAGTATTTTCGGTCTGGACACCAGCTCCAATATTATTCGAGGTCTCAAAACTGCTTCGTGGCGTAACATGAGTTGGCAAACATCAGACTGGTCGTATTCGATCTTGATGGAACTTTAACTACTGTCGACAGCTTATGGACTTACTTGCACGACACATTTGGAACAGCCAGCAGGGGCAATGAGGCAGCGAGTAGATATTGGAATGGGCAAATGACGTACACCGAATGGGCCGAGGCCGACGCGAGATGCTGGTCTGGTATCTCGCTCACACAACTGGAAGACGCATTAGATAAAATTCCGCTAAGAAGAGGCGCGAAGAAAGTCTTTCGGACCCTGAAAGATCGACGGATGAATACCGTTATTTTGAGTGCGGGTCTATCAATATTGGCTAACAAGGCTAGAGAGGAACTTAATGCTGATCTCGCCATCGCGAACGATTTGATATCTCGTGACGGGCGTTTGACTGGAGAAATAAAAGTGAATGTGTCGCTCACAGAAAAGATGAGTCTCGTTAAGCGAATGGCCACAATCTTTAACCTTCAATGTAAGCAGATTGCGCTAGTGGGAGATCGATCGAACGACCTCACGATTCCTGAATGTCTCAGGATCGCGATCGATCCAAAGGACCTCAACACGATACGAAATGCAGATTTTGTCATTGACGATTTGACAGAAATTCTCGACGTTCTAGATTCAACATGAACCAGGTTTCAATCACTTAAAAGGCACCCCCTATACTGTAGGTCAATCAGCTTCTGCAATTCAACATACGTCTGGCAGGTCATTACGGTGGTTACTGGTGAACTGTACAAATGCGCGGGATGGAACTACACAATCACTCTGGATTCCAGTTCCGAAAGCGTGATAATGCGACAGACCGTCGGACGAACGAGACGCTATGATGTTCCTATGGATCGTATCAAATCAATTGTTGTCGAACGCAAGAGTGTTGTCCCTTTCGCAGCTTTGACCATATTGTCAGCGCTTACTACTCTGTTGGTCGGATACGGTCCACTGCCCTATTTGATTAATTTAGGTTCGGAGAATATGGGAAGGTCAACCATGATTGGAGCGTTAGCATGCGTGATTTTCGCTCTGCCCTCAATCTCACGTCTCTTGTTCGTAAATGTATATGTAAGCTGGGACACGGCACCGAGTTCTTTGCTGATTAGGTTTGTCACATCTCATTCCGGAAAACGTTTGGCTGATACGTTCCTAGAGATGTCGAATAAGAAATTGGTTTGAAGTTTGGCTGATTGCATCGCTGAAGGCTCAACCGTTCTGCTTCACTATGATGAACGGAGACAATGGTTGGTGCGGATTGGGAATAATAAGAGCTTTCATACACACAAGGGGATAGTTGATCTCCATAATTTGATCGGCAAACCATACGGTAGTAACATCCAAAGTTCTCTTAACCAGACATTCTATGCACTTCGGCCGACGACGTTTGACCATATTATGCACACTGCAAGACGAACACAGATAATGTACCCAAAAGACATCGGTCTGATTATTCTAAAATTATCATTGACGTCGGGTTGTAACGTCCTTGAGATTGGGACAGGCAGCGGTGCCATGACATTAGCGGCAGCCACCGCGGTTAGAACGTCTGGTCATGTTCATACATATGAAGCGAGAGAAGAGTTCGCTGAAATTGCAACACGCAATCTGACCAGAGCCGGAGTGTCAGAATATGTCACCATACATGGAACAAATGCGATGGGCGGCATAATTGGTGAGGGATATGACGCCGCTATCATGGATGTTGGTGATCCCTGGCCAATCTTGCCCATCGTACATCGGGCATTAGCAGGAGGTGCTCCTCTCGTGTCATTCAGCCCAACAGTCAATCAAATTGAAAAGACAGTTGAAACGTTAGCGCAGGTTGGCTTCAAGAACGTCCAGACCTTCGAATGTTTCATCCGTGAGATTAGAGTGGACACAGGCAAGACCAGACCCGCCACTATGATGGTCGGTCATACGGGTTACATGACCTTCGCTCAGAAGGTTAGCCGTGAAGGCGACTGACTGAATCTCAAGTGTTCGTATAGTTACACTAGGCCTTGATCCATCATTGAGTCGGCGACCTTGAGGAAACCGGCGATGTTGGCTCCGTTTACTAAGTTTCCAGGTGTGCCGAACCTTTCTGCCGTTTCAAAGCAATTTCTGTGTATTTTTACCATAATGTCATGAAGTTTGGAGTCAACTTCTTCGCGAGTCCAGCTCAAATGAAGGCTGTCCTGTGACATTTCTAATCCGGATGTGGCCACTCCTCCTGCGTTTGCGGCTTTGGCAGGCCCGTAGAGAATCTTGTGATCCAAGAACAGTTTTGTGGCTTCGATTGTTGACGGCATATTCGCACCTTCGGCTACTACGCCCACTCCGTTCTTCAACAGGTTCGCTGCGTCTTTTGCGTTGATCTCGTTTTGAGTGGCACTAGGGAAAGCACACTGTGCCTTAACGCTCCAGAGCGGATTATGATCCAGCTTAGGGTCGACCGGGTAGTATTTCGCTGTTTTGAACTTGTCAGAAAACTCTTTGATTCTACCTCGACGCACATTCTTGAGTTCCATGACATACGCTAATTTCTCGCGGTCGATGCCTGATTCGTCATAGACGTAACCATTCGAATCTGAGAGAGTTAATGGTTTGGCTCCAAGATCAAGCAACTTCTCAACGGTGTATTGTGCAACGTTGCCGCTTCCCGAGACCAAGGCGGTTTTTCCTTTCAAGCTATCGCTCCGTGTCTTGAGCATTTCTTCCGCGAAATAGACTGCACCATATCCTGTGGCTTCAGGCCTGATTAGAGATCCGCCCCAGTTGATTCCTTTACCAGTTAATACTCCGCTGAATTCATTTCTGAGCCGCTTATACTGGCCGAATAGGAATCCGATCTCCCTCCCTCCAACACCGATATCGCCTGCAGGTACGTCAGTGTTCGGTCCTATGTGGCGGAAAAGCTCGGTCATGAAACTCTGGCAGAACCGCATCACTTCGTTGTCGCTCTTCCCTTTCGGGTCAAAATCCGATCCACCCTTCCCACCGCCCATGGGGAGAGTCGTCAGAGAGTTCTTGAGCACTTGCTCGAAAGCTAGAAACTTGAGGATTCCAAGATATACGGTTGGATGAAATCGTAGACCGCCTTTGTATGGGCCAATCGCACTATTCATCTCGATGCGGTAGCCTCGATTAATGTGAATTTCCCCGTGATCATCTTGCCATGGGACGCGGAACATTATTACTCGTTCCGGTTCCACCATTCGTTCAAGAATCTTGGCCTTGCGATATTCTGGGTGCGCGTCGAAAACTGCGCTTAACGATCCGGCGACTTCTTGAATTGTTTGATGGAATTCTGGTTCTCCAGGATTTTTTGCCTTTACGTCGGCCACTACTCTGGTTACGTATTCATTCATTTTTCTTCACCAAGATAATCGTGTATTCGACTGCCTCGTGCATAAGATGGGTCTCGAACCGTTGGGATCCGATATCGTTCTCCTTTCCTTGCTCCTTGAACGAATCGGGTTTTTCCAAAATTCTTCCTGCCTAATGCATGAAACAGATATCGAGCAGCAGCGCATAATCATGTATAAATGCTGTGGGAAGCGTTTATTTGTGGAAACAACTGATCCTACAAACCTTGACGAAAGAGTGTGTACGTCATGATCTTTGATGAGACCGCGAAGAATGAGTTGCGAAAGACCCTTACGCTTACGCTCGCGGTCTTGCTTGTATTTGCACCAAGCTACCTAGCGGACATCGGGATGCGAAAACTGAAACTAGATGTGGGTATCGCGGGGATAGTCGCCTTCTCGCTTTTCCTGGTCGGTCTCTTTCTGCTATTGAAATTCACGAAAGACTGACTTTCTACGGATGCAATACGAAGTTCGTGTATATCGTCATAGCCAGTGATACAATAAATATGACGCTCCAAAATCTACGATTCCAAGAAAAGACCTTTTGTCCATCGAAAATCGCAAATGGAATGAGATTGAATACTGCAAGGAAGGAGTTTATTGCTGCTCCTGCAACCATTGGCACATACAACCAACTTGACGCTGAAATTGGGAGAAGCGCTACAATGGCCGCAGCTATTACGATGTTAACGATCGGTCCTGCGACAGCTGTTCGCCCCATTCGATCCTTGTCGGCGGGCCCGGATATCACTACCGCACCTGGAGCGATGAACTTCAATGGGGACAAAATCGAGACCGCTGTGAGTAGCGCCCCCATTAAACTTAGGCGGAACTCGGCCCACAGCCCGTAGCCTTGCGCTACATACTTGTGCGCTAATTCATGAAGAATGAACCCCGAAGAAAATAATGCAATCGCCACTATCATCGCTGGCAATGTGAATGAACCAATGAAGAAGGCTGCGCCTGCGGCTGCAACTAACACTGTGCCGATAACCAAGTGACGCGCTTCTAGCTTACTGAAACGAATTGGTTTTCTTGTGCGTGGAGCAAGAATGACACTCGCTTCCTGAAATTGACCAGGCCCCATAGCTGATCTGGCCGATCTAACTGCCTTTACCCGCCACGATTCACTGCATTCGTGGTTTTCGGGCAATCTGTGCTCGGGACAGTAGAAGTGCTCACAATAGTTGCACTTGAACGGGAGATCGACTTCGAGCCCGCACTTATCACACTTCAAATGCTAGGACTCCAGAGTTCACTTGCATACAAATATTGAGGCCTCCTTACTTTTAATCTTGGCAGTAGATATCGTAATTGAACCGCCGATGCCAAAATGTGACAAATGTGGACAGGAGTCGACTAACGTCGAGAAGTGTCAGTTCTGTGGTAAATCCTTTTGCGAGGCAGATTATCCGGAACACATGGCACGGGAACGTCGACATGAAGATTTGGCCAAAGCCGAGGGAACATTCTGGCGACAGAAAAATGAGCGTCCCTCCTGATGGGTCTCGAACTTTCAACCAGAATTCTGGAGAGTATGAATCGATCCTTGTGCTGAGGCACTTTTGGGTTGTTGTTCCTTACAGATGAAGACGTCAAAACTCTTCTGCCTGTTCCTGAAGCAATACAAGTTGTGTTGAAGGCATTCAAAGAGGTAGGGCGGGGTAATGTCCAGATGCCTCCTCGCCAATTAACCGAAGTTTCTGAATATCGAGGGCTTATGTTGTCGATGCCTGCCTACATCGGCGGAGAGATAGACGCATTAGGACAAAAGGTAGTGACAATTTACGCTAACAACCCGACCGAAAACAACCTTCCCACAATACTCGGCACGGTACAATTGCTTGACCCTAAGAATGGTAGTTGCCTAGCCGTTATGGCAGCGAATGCGCTGACAGCGATACGCACTGGAGCCGCAAGCGCTGTGGCCACCGAGTTTCTCGCAACCGAAAATTCAGACACAATCGCACTCTTCGGAGTAGGAGGACAGGCGGCGACTCAACTCGAAGCAATCTGTTTTGTACGCGACATTCGCCAAATCAAAGTCTATGCACCAACGCGCGATCACGTGACGCGTTTCTGCAGAGAAATGTCTCAACGAGTAGAATCAAAAATGTCGGCTGCCATGAATCCAAAAGAAGCGATCGAAAACTCCGATATTATTGTATGCGCGACCACCTCCAGAACTCCTGTCTTCGATGGGAAATTGTTGAAGCCAGGTACGCATCTTAACTGCGTAGGTTCACATACGGCCGATGCCAGGGAACTCGACACTCTAACCATCATCAAAAGCAAGGTAGTTGTCGATTCGCGTGAGTCTGCATTGACCGAAGCTGGCGATCTTGTAATCCCGTTAACTAACGGAGAGATCTCTGCCGAACACATTTGGGCTGAGCTCGGGGATATCGTTACGGGCAAGAAAAAAGGCCGAACGTCGGAAGAGGAGATTACGCTGTTCAAATCAGTAGGGATAGCCGCTCAGGATGTTGCTTCTGCGAAAGTAATCTACGAGAGAGCAATAAGAGAACGAAGGGGTCTTACTATCAATTCGAATTAACTGTCCTATTGCACTTTCTTGCGTTCTTCTTCCTCAATTGGCATTTGTAACTTCGCCTCTTGGGCCACCAAGGCGAGCAGTCGTGCTTTTGAGAGCGTTGACGTGGACTTCTCTTTAAGAATCCCTTCAGGGCGGATCAAGAGAATTGTGATGAGAATCGCTCCAATCAGCAAGTACTCAAGCCACGTCACGTCAAATGGTATCACACTAGCGAAAGCATACTTCACGACATCCATACTCTTAACCAGGAACCAGAAGGCGAACACGCCAATGGCCACTCCTGGATTGCTTGCTGCTCCTCCCATAATCACCATAACCCAAGGCCAAAACGTCCATACAACTCTGCTATAGGTAGCGGGAAGAACATCGACCGTGTAGAATGCATAAAGCGCTCCAGCCATTCCGCTAATGGACGAAGCAGTAACCAACGTTTTCCTCCTTAAACTCACATCGTCCTTTCCTAGTGCCTCTGACGCAATCTCGTTATCCCTTATCGCTCTCAAAGTCCTGCCCAAAGGCGCTCGAGCAATCTTCTCCGTATAAACGAAAACTAGAACAGCGAAGATTACTATCGCCGCGGTCGCAGCAACATAACGCATGCTTCCTGCCCAGGCGTACGGATCTGGCAGCTCTAGGCCTAGGCTCCCCCCGACCAGCGGGTAATAGTTGTTCAGGAAGATCTGGAAAAATTGTGCCATCGCCAGCAAAGTTATGGCAAGATAATCTTCGCGCAACTTTATTGCTGGATATGAGAAAACATAACCGAAAGCTCCGCCTGTTACAGCTGCCACTGCAAGTGAAAAGAGCAATAGGGCTATGGAGAGAGGAATATTATTTCGCAGCTTCCCGTTTACTTGAGGCATAATCTGTGAATTAAATTGAATGAAATTGCCCAGAGTGTCAACGTTCAACAACCACGCGGCAAGTCTTCCACTCAATGATCCAGCGACCGCTGCCCCAGCTGCGATGAACAGGACCTTGCCGAAGTCTGGGATTCCTGCAAAACCAAACTCCAGATTGAGGGTGAGGCTTATTGCAAGGTAAAGCGCTACAAATGCGGTGAAATCCAGCAGGAAGAGTACGATATCGAAGCCAAAGAACAAGCTAGGCAGATGCAGTTGACCTCTTCAATTTGTGTAATCGAGTCACTTTCACAGACGTTATCCCTTGTGGGACAAACAAGAGTGTCACCGCTAGAATCAGCATGGGAATAGCAGGTTGCCACTGAGTCACCCAAGAGCCGAATAGCCGTGAACCGTAGACTGTAAGCAAAATTTCCCCGCCCCCGACTATTAGTCCTCCTATTACCGCTCCATATACGCTCGTGAGACCGCCAAGAATACTTGCGGCGAACATTCCAACAATAAAATCTGAACCGATATGTGGACTTCCGGGGAGCCAAAGCACGAGATAGGAACCTGCCAACCCAGCCAAGCCTCCTGCAAGGAACCAGGAGATCAAGTACACTTTCTGAACATTAATTCCTAAAACTCCTGCAAGGTTCGGATTCTCAACTGCAGCGCGCATGGCAATTCCAAATCTTGTACGTGTCAAAAGAATCCACAGACTGATCGTAATGATCGCGAGAGAGAGCGGAGCAACTAGCGTCAAGCCGCGAACGTTCAGGAGATAAAAGTCGGCAGCGCTGATCAGGAAGAATTTACTATTATAAACTTGGTAGAGGTTGGATAAGAGGTCAGAATAGATCCCGAAGATTCCGATAAATGCAATGTCCACCGCGAGCGTTGCAATCATCAAGGAAACCAAAGAAGCACCTCTAGCCGCGAGCGGTTTCAGTACGAGAACATACATTAGAACCGCGACTATGCCTCCTGTCACGAAAGATATTGGCACTGAATAGTATGGTGTCATACCCTCGAAATGGTACAGGCTGAAAGCTAGATAGACTCCCACCGTGACAAAGGAACCTTGAGCAAAATTCGGAACTTTTGTGGTCATGTAAGTCAGAGTCAGCCCGATGCTCATCATGGAATAAAGTGACCCGTAAACAAGGGCGTCAGCCATAAACGGCTCAAATCCAGTGATCAAACTCACCTGCTGATAACTCGCGTCAGTCTGTGAATTTTTGGGAAGTCTTAAATACGTTTCCGTGGGCAACCGCTAACAGTTGGAGGAAATTATGAAATGAAGACAAGTGTAGCAGCGATATCAGCATTCGTCATTGGCCTATTGATCGGACTGGTGGTAATGTACGCAGCAGCTCCGAGCATGTTGCCTCCAGTAACGCCATCAACTTCGATGACTTCAGTCTCTTCTGGGCTTTCGGGCACAATTACGATTGGAGACCTTGTAGCGCTCACGGGTGACCTCGCCGCAATCGGCCAACAGAACAAGGTGGCAGTGGATATGGCGATATCCGACATCAATACTTGGTTAGCGTCAACCGGTTCAAGTGTCACGTTTGCTGTCCACCATGAAGATACAGCGACTGATCCAGCAACGTGTCTGCAAAAACTGCAATCTATGGCTGCCGACGGGATCCAGGTCTATGTTGGACCGATGTCAAGCGCTGAGGTGAGGAACGTACTTCCATATGCGGACACCAACAACCTCGTCCTCATCAGCCAGTCATCAACAGCCGAGGACCTCGCAAACCGCACAAACTCATTTCTGTTCAGACTTGTGCCTACAGACTTCGCACAAAGTGAAGCAGTGGCACGCGTTGTTCTTGCTAGCGGATATCCACACGCAATAGTCGTAGCTCGCCATGACACATGGGGAGACGGACTGAGTGCCGCGTTTGAGGCAAGGTACCAACAGATCGGAGGGACCATAATCGACACCGTGACATATGCACCGGAGACAACCGACTTTTCGCCCCAACTTACACAAATCCAGTCGGACTATAACGCAGCAGTTTCGAAGTACGGAGCTAGCAAAGTGGCAATAGTGGCAGTGTCGTTCGAGGAACTCGCAGTCCTATACCAACAAGCCACGCCAGGTTACAAGAGTATCTTATCCGCAACCTGGTTTGGGACGGATGGAATTGCAGAAAGCTCAACGGTCGCTTCATCGTCAGGAGCTATAGCCGCAGAAGTACACTCTTTCAGTACGATTTACGCACCCACAAGAAGCGACAAAAACGCTGCATTCACCGCTGCTTTCGTCAACAAGACAGGCGGACAACCTGACGCATATGCGTACTCAGCTTATGACGCAACTTGGATAGCAGCACTCTCAATACTTGCCGTTGGCAAAAACAGTGGCGCCGCAATCCAGAAGGTGTTCATGAACGTCGCCAACAACTATTACGGTGTATCCGGCTGGCCAGACCTGAATGCGAATGGTGACAGAAGTATTAGCGACTATGACATTTGGAACGTGATACCGAACCCCTCGACAAGCGGCACCTACCAATGGGCATTGGCAGGAACTTGGACCGCTAGCACAGACAGTGTGTCTTGGGTAACTTCAACGTAACGCGGCGAACGAGGTATTCCACCTCTATTCCTTTCTTTTTGTTCGTGATGTATCCTGACCCCGATTCTCGAGGTTAGGAATCTAAAGAAAACATTCGGCAACCTAACGGCGTTAGATGATCTATCTCTAAATTTAGATGCTGAGAAAGTTACAATTTTAATCGGCCCAAACGGCTCAGGCAAAACGACTCTCATTAACGTCGTGAGTGGCTTCTACAAACCCGATAGCGGCAAAATCCTCTTTCAATCGAATGAAATTACCGACCTACCCCCGCACAAAGTCTACAAACTCGGAATAGCTCGAACTTTTCAAATTCCATCATTATTCTGGAAATTGACCGTGTTAGAGAATCTTCTCGTCGCCGAAAAAAATAATCCCGGCGAATCATTTACAAAAGCTCTGTTCAAGAAAATGTGGGTGCGAGAAGAGGAGAATACCGTTTCAAAAGCGGCCGGGATACTTCGTCTCATCGGATTGTCCGAGCAATGGGATAAGCCCGCATACCTGTTGAGTGGGGGCCAAATGAAGCTGCTGGAGATGGGACGAGCACTGATGAGTGGAGCGAAGCTACTTATGCTCGACGAACCAGTGTCCGGCGTAAACCCCACACTCGCACACGAAATATTTGCACGCATCACAAAACTACGAGATACGTTAGGAATCACATTCCTGATCGTGGAACATCGCCTCGACATAGCTCTTGGCTATGTAGATCACGTGAACGCAATGGCTTATGGTAAGCTAATCGCTTCCGGAGACGCAGAAAAAGTCATCAGTGATCCTAAAGTTGTAGAAGCCTATCTGGGAAAATGAGATGCTGATCGTTGAAAACTTGGGTGCAGGATACGGCAACCTGCAGATACTGAACGGAATTTCTCTTGAGGCAAAACCTGGCGAAGTTACAGTCATTGTGGGCCCTAATGGATCTGGCAAAAGCACACTTTTGAAGAGCATATCCGGTTTAGCGACAATCTTTACTGGAAAAATCGGATTGGACGGACAAGACCTGACACGTCGGCATCCGCATGACGTGGCAAAAATGGGAATTGCTTATTTGCCGCAAACCGAGAACGTCTTTACAAACCTCTCCGTTTCCGAGAACCTTCGCTTGGCAGCGTATACTGTCAAGAGCGAGCACGTCAAAGTTCGATCGAAAGAAATATTCGATGTGTTTCCGCAACTCTCGCATTATTTGAACTCAAAGGCCATGAACCTGAGCGGTGGTGAGCGCCAAATGCTGGCGATGGGAATGGCGTTGATAAGAAAACCCTCAGTTCTCATGTTCGACGAACCAACCGCCAATCTTTCTCCTAAACTAGCAGCAAGTGTATTGACTACAATTCGAGATTTAGCCGACATGCAGCTCACATTACTTCTTGTGGAACAGAACGCTCGTCGCGCCTTAGAAATGGGAGACAAAGCGTACCTCTTGGTAAACGGAAAGAAAAACTTCGAGGGTTCAGCAAAGGATCTTCTTGAACACAAGGAAATCGGGAGACTTTACTTGGGAATCAAACCCGTTTAGAACTAATCCTTCGACATCCTTTATTAACTATAAACATGAACAATGGCACGGTCATAATGTCTAAGTACCTCAAGAAGGACGAGAGTCCTCACTCTATTCCTAAGCACAGACATTGCATAATATGTGCAACCCCAATTTCGTTCGACAAAGAATTCTGTGGGCCTAACTGCGAAGACCAATTCAAGAAAGCAGAACGTAAACGAAAATATACCTTCATAATAATTCTGCTGATGTTCCCAGCTCTATTCTTCATATTGACGCTGCTGCGACGCTAAGATGGACGGGAAGCTTATCCTCCGCTTTCCACCACCTTTTCATCAAGAACACTCTACTCCGGACATCGCCGCGAAATTTGCTGTAACCAATGAAATTAGCGTTGCCAAAGAGAAGACGTTTGAGTCGTTTACACTCGATATAGGAACGACAAGGACGCACCATATTTTCCATTGTGTTAAGCTTCGATTCACCATCTCCGTCTAAGCTGTAATCCAATGAATCTCTTTTCGACTCCATGGAACCTTGCGAACATCACTTTGGTGAATCATGAATTGAATTTGTGTTTCCACAGATTAGACGAAAAGAGTAGGATACGCCACAAGTACTCTTGATCAATTCTTGCGCCTATCCAATAGGCTGATTGTTAACATCTGATTGTTAATACCCATCAATGCGAATGAGATTCAATGAATAGTTCGAGATTGATTTGAAAGGCCCTAATCTCAAGTTCATGCAGTTTCCAGCTCGAGGTGAACGAACAACTGTGTTCGAACATTAATGTGACCGATATTGCTTCTATTATAGCTGGTCTCTTTTAGAGGAAAATAATATGTCCGTTAGTCGCCAAAAAGCACCTGCAGTGTCATTGACAAACAAGATATTTTCCGGACAGAAAATAACAGAGCATCTATGGATGGTTCCACTTGCGTGCGGAGTGGCCGGTTGGGAAATAGCGACACGATTGAATCTATTTCCTGGTTCACATCTGCCTACATTTTCAAGCGTGCTCGCGGTGTTTTTTGTCTCCATCCAGGATCCCGCATTTCTACTGCGTATCGCCCATAGCTTCCTTACTTTGATCTGCGGGCTGGTTCTAGCTTTCTCGATCGCACTACCAACGGCGTTTGTGGCGGGCAGTAACAACGGATTCGACGGCACTATGACTCCTCTCGTAATGTTATTCGGGGCGCTACCCGATCTCTCGTTCCTGCCTTTGCTGGTCTTGTGGTTTGGTGCTGGAAACGCGGCTGCGATAACCATGGCAGCTGTTGCGGCCTTCTTCCCGATCTACTTCACGCTAAGAGAAGGCACGAGAAATATCCCGCGTGAATTATTTGAAGTAACTTCAGTGTTCAAGGCAGATCGTTTCTCCACATTCACAAAAATGGTCCTTCCTGCTCTTTCGCCTTACATGTTCAGCGGATTAAGACTTGCATATGATTTTGATTGGGAAATAATAATCGCAGTTGAAATCGCTACTCGTATGACCGGTATCGGCAGCTTCATTCAAGGAACAGTTAGTACAGGTTCGATGGCTAATGGTTTTGCAGCGATCCTAGCGATTGCGCTTGTAGCAATTACTGTCGATAGAGTGTTCTTTAGATCATTGGAGTCATGGACAAGGAAGTGGGCATAATGGAAAGCCACGTAGAGTTAGATAATGTTACGAAATTCTATCAGTCACAAGAGAGGCAGCTCCACGCGCTCCATGAGGTAACCTTTGGTGTTGATAGAGGAGAATTCGTGTGCATTGTTGGACCAAGCGGATGCGGCAAGTCTACATTACTGAAGATTATTGCAGGGCTCGACGAACCGAGCTCAGGAGAAGTGCGTTTCAAAGGGAAAATAGTTCAAGAACCACAGTCAAAGATCAGCATGGTATTCCAAGCATTTGGCCTCTTCCCTTGGAGAACAGTACTTGAAAATGTTGAGTACGGATTGGAAATGCAGAAAGCACCAAAAAATGAACGCCGTGATGTTTCGAAGAGATATCTCGAAATGGTAGGTTTGTCCGGGTATGAACACATGTACCCCAAGCAGCTGTCTGGAGGCATGAAGCAACGCGTCGGAATAGCGCGAGCACTAGCAGTTGATCCGGAAGTTATACTGATGGATGAGGCGTTTAGTGCGATCGACGAAGTTACTGCAGAGGTTCTGCGGGAAGAGGTAACGACACTTCACAGGGAGACAGGAAAAACATTCGTACTTGTCACACACAACCTCTCAGAAGCTTTGGAACTAGCAGACAAAGTCGTGGTATTGTCATCGCGCCCAGCGAAAGTTAAGAAAGTGCTCCCAATCGCCTTGGAGCGCCCTAGAGATCGTGCGCACTCAACTTTCATTCATATGCATACCGATATACTTCATCTTCTCAAGGAAGAACTTGAGAACACTCTGCTTCGCCATAAACTACGAAATATGGATGAAGTCAAGAGTCTTCATGACATGGAGGCCGAGGATCGGCCTAAATGAGCACCTGATCTGCGGTTACTTCACACTGTGACCACATTTCGGACAGAAAGTTGCATGCCCGGGAGCTGAGGTGCCGCAGTTTGGACAAACCAATAATGCAGTTACCACTGGCACCGCAGACGAACTAGGTTTCGCAATTGACAAATCCACTTCTTTCTTCAGGAGGATGACGTCTTCAACGGATTGTACGTCGTCCCATGAGATATCCAATTCTGACCTGTCTTTGGTGGTCACGCGAAATGCAAGGCTTTTGTCTTGAAAGCTTACCGAAATATCCTTAACATTCCCAACCACGACGGCCTTATTGTCGATTACCTGCATCCCAACAAACCGTTGACTCGGCACATGTTTATGCTCGGACATTTCAACCACTAAGACATCAAACATGTTCGAATAAATCTCATTTGCGGTGGCAGATCATATTGAACGTGGGAGCGTACCCAAACTACATATCGCCAAAGTAAACGGGTATTCTTAGCGATTACAGAATGGTCCTATTCAAAACCGCAATCGTTGGCGTAGCGGTACTGATTATTGGAATTTTGCTCCTGACCATTATTGGTCCATATGTGACTGTAACCGTCCAAAATATACAAACCCGACAGGTTGATCCACACGGCGAATTCCTGGTTGGAGACATGATTGACCGATCATACACCCTACCGAGTAACGTCCCTGTATTCGGCTCGGTATATGTCTCAGAGGCGCCCACTAATCAAACGACCGACATTCAATTCTCGATTTTCGACGCCGACAATTACCAGATATGGAGCTCAGGCGGCAAGGCAAATTCTCTTTTCTCAACAGACGGCCAAGGACAATTCAACTACACCTTCACAACCCCAAAGAGTGGTCTCTACTATTTCGTCTTCGACAATCGAGCGTCACTCTACAAAAAATATGTCGTTTTCTCATTATCATACAACGAAGTCATAACAAGCCAAGAGCCTGACACTAGAATTCCATACTTGGCGTGGGCGTTCATAATTGCTGGCGGCTTAGTTGCAACTGTCGCCTTAGTTCGCAAGCCCGCTATCTCTTGGGCTTAGAAGTTACGTAAGATCTAATAGTCCTTCTCACCACCTAATCCTAGCCATGAGCGGACTAACAAAAAGAATGATCTACGCTGATAGACACCTTTCAGCTATCCTTGGAGTTAGCGAGGGTTCTCTTGTAAGTTACGCTGAGATCTCCAAAGGGATCCACACATACATCAAGAAGAACGACCTCAAGAATTCTAAATCCGTAAAGACTCCGGAACCGGCCTCAACTGAGGAAGAAGTGACTGTGATCGCTCAGGCTTCGCCGTCGCCCGAAACGCCTACGCAGATAAGAGAGTGCAGAGACTGTGGCGAACCGATTCCAGCAGACGCGATATACTGCGACATGTG
>Ga0209517_10001531_pt1 | contig 34704 bp, 26 predicted proteins | sample PeaSoiMetSII2010_FD_187695 | JGI IMG/M metagenome (GOLD analysis project Ga0209517, IMG submission 187695) | Peat soil microbial communities from Weissenstadt, Germany - SII-2010 (SPAdes) (version 2) | ecosystem: Environmental > Terrestrial > Soil > Wetlands > Peat | place: Germany... | reverse complement strand
CGACAGCGGAACTTCCGTGGCGGGGGCTTCCACTCGAATGAAGCTCAAGCGAGGAACGTAAAACAGGATACCCGTGAGTTGCCGGTTCGCGTTATACAGGCTGCCGCACACGCCTTCAATCAGGACCTCACTGTCGACCCACGAAGAGAAATCCTGTTCGTGGGCTATCGGTACACGCACATTGAACTCGCCGCCTTCCGACGCCACACGCATGGCCAAGGTCTCTTCTTGCCACGACGTTCGGTCGACGGCCGCTGACCGCACGATGCCTCGCACCTTTGCCCACTGGCTGTCCTGCTGCCCATTGGCGAGCTCGGAGAACGGGAAAAGCTGCGCCTTGGGAAGTACTCCTTCGCCGAGCACGCGAAACCTTGTCTCGCGAATTACCGGCGCGAACTTTCCCGGTCCGGTCACCCCTTCGACCTCGACCAACTGGCTGAGCAAGTGAGGATACTTGGGAGAAACGCTGCCTTCCACATAAATGCCGGCAGTCGCATCCTGAATAACGAAGTCGGGCGCCGGAGCATCCATCGTGATCACGCCCCGCACCAGCACAGGATAGCCCAGTGATGCCTGTTCAGGACTCAAACGGCGTATTTGATCGGCATGAGTAAGAGTAGGGAGCGGCTTCGCGGCCGGCGTAGACTGCGCCCGCACTCCAACGTCGAGCGCCCCCACTACTAAAACTGACGCCACGATCAGGCGCAACGCCCATGCTGCTGGCGCGCCAACGCCACGAGTGCGCATGCTTCTGTTCGGCATAGATGCCAAGCGCAAAATCAAAGTGAGGCCTTCGCGAAGCGGCCACAATCCGCTGCTCGCCCTAGGGTAGCCCAAACCACGGGTTGGGGGAAGCTTCGATCAGCCTTCTCGGCGAAGACAGTAGAGGAATTGCTGGTCTGACGTTGGTTCGAGGAGAAGACGATAACGTCATTTGACACGCATGAGATTCTTGTCGGTAACGCCGTTGCTGAGATCCGACACGCGGATTGCCGAGGATCGAGAATGAAGAGGATCGAGAATGAAAATGCCAGACTCATCGAGACGCGACTTTCTAAGATTATCCGCCGCCGGACTCGCAGCAAATGCAGCCGCAGAAGCCCTGCCAGCATGGGGTTCCTCTGCTGCAAACTCGCGCGGCTCAGCGAATCCTGCCACCGGTGAGATCACGGTTCGCGTTACTGCCGAGAAACGGCGTTTCGAAATCGCGCCCGCTCTATCGTGGCGGCACAGTTCCAGCCCTCCCTCCGCCGAGACGATCGCACTTAACCCGGAAAAGAAGTTTCAGGAGATTCTGGGCTTCGGTGCAGCGTTCACTGATGCGTCCTGCTACATGTTCAGCCAGTTGTCCGCAGAATCGCGCGAGCATCTACTCCATGAGCTGTTTCACCCGTCCGAGTTGGGACTCAATGTCTGTCGCACCTGCATCGGCGCCAGTGACTACTCGACCGAACTGTACAGCTTTGACGAAGGCGAACCCGATCCTGACTTGAAGCGCTTCTCCATCGATCACGATCGCGCCTATTTCCTGCCCGTATTGCGGCAGGCTCGCAAAGAGAATCCCGATTTGTTCCTGTTTTCGTCGCCCTGGAGTCCTCCCGGCTGGATGAAGGCCGGAGGCTCGATGCTGGGCGGCTCGATGCGCCAGAAATATTTCGACAGTTATGCGAACTATTTTTTGCAGTTCCTTCAGGCCTACGCCAGCGAGGGTGTTTCGATTCAGGCAGTCACTTCGCAGAACGAAGTGGACACCGATCAGGATGGCCGCATGCCGGCTTGCCTGTGGGGGCAGGAATATGAAATTGGTTTTGTGAAGAATCACCTGGGCCCTCTGCTCGAAGCGAACAGCATTCCCACCAAGATCTGGCTGCTGGATCACAATTACAACCTGTGGGGGCGAGCCATTTGCGAACTGGATGATCTCGACTTGCGCAAGTACGCCAACGCCATCGCGTGGCACGGCTATGTGGGTGAAGCCGAAACGATGTCCAAGGTCCACGACGCGCATCCCGATGCCCAGATGTACTGGACCGAAGGCGGCCCTGATATCAGCAGTCCGCGCTACGCCACCGATTGGGCGGACTGGGGCCACACGTTTACCGAGGCGTTACGCAATTGGTGCCAGTCTCTGACCGGTTGGAATCTGGCCCTCGATGAGAAGGGTCGGCCGAACATTGGCCCCTTCTCGTGCGGCGGACTGGTCACAATTCATTCGCAGACCAAAGAAATCACGCGCAGCGGCCAGTATTGGGCCTTCGCCCATTTCTCTCGCCTGATTCGCCGTGGAGCTCGCCGCTTCGATTCTCATGGGACGCTGCCGCAGGTCGATCACCTGGCCTGCGAGAATCCCGACGGCCAGAAAGTGCTGGTCCTGACCAACGCCGCCGCCGCGCGCTTCATCGGGTTGCAGATGGGTGTGTCGGCAGTCGATGTGCCACTGGCCGCGGATTCCATAACAACATTGGCATGGAAGTGAAATTGAAAATGAACATGAACGTTGCGCATCTTATGCGCCGCGCAGCGCCGTGTTTGAGGACGTAGTGATTACTTATATTCCAGACCGTCTTCTTCCGGACCGTCCTGGCCAGATCTCCAGACTTTGCTTGCTCTTGTCGATCTGCGCCGCTTGCCCTTTTCTGAGCAGTTGCCCGGGATCGAGTGGGTCTACGAAAACCATGCCCGGCCCCACCGTACAGATCGTCGAAACTACCGGCGACCAAACCATGCTGCTGCAGACGCAGCCCAGCGTCTCATTCGCAACCGGCGGAAGTTCCAGCAGCCTTGTCATTTCCATCAACTCCACAACCCAATATCAGCAGATGGACGGGGTCGGCGGTTCTCTCACCGATTCTTCCGCGTGGTTGATTTGGAACAAACTCAGCACTTCTCAGCAAAACACCTTGATGCAACAACTCTTCAGTCCGAGCAGCGGTATCGGAATCAGTTTTCTGCGTCAGCCCATGGGCGCATCCGACTTTTCCGCCAGCGGTAACTATAGTTACGACGACATGCCCGCGGGCCAGACGGATCCCAACCTCACCAACTTTTCCGTGGCGCACGATACCACTTACATCATCCCTTTGCTCAAGCAGGCTCTCATCGTCAGTCCCAACATCAAAGTGGTCGCGCTGCCCTGGAGTCCTCCCGCCTGGATGAAAACCACCGGTACCATGAATGGCGGGAACATGAACACGACCTACTTCCCAAGCCTGGCGCAGTATTTCGTCGATTTTGTGCAAGCGTACCAAAAGCAGGGAGTCCCCATCTACGCCCTGTCCGTGCAGAACGAACCTCTCTACTCGAGCACGGGATACCCGTCTGAATCTCTCGCCGCGACGGATGAATCAACCTTCACCGCCACTAGTCTTGGACCTGCCCTCAGCGCGGCCCAACTCGGAAACGTGAATATCTTCGGCTACGAACATAATTGGGACAACACAACCTATCCTGAGTCAGTGCTGGGTAGTTCCGCGGGGCAATACGTTGCCGGAAGTTCGTTCCACTGTTATGCCGGCGATCCCAGCGCGCAATCGACCGTGGAATCGGCCTTCCCCGCCAAGTCCATCTGGTTTACCGAGTGCTCGGGAATTACTTCCAGCACTTTTTCCGGCGACTTGGTGTGGAACGCTGAGCACTTGCTGATCGGCGCCACGCGCAACTGGGCCCGCAGCGTTTCCTTATGGAACCTGGCCCTCGATCAGAACTCCGGCCCTAAGAACGGCACATGCACCAATTGCCGGGGAGTCGTCACCATCGACGACAGTGTTTCGCCCTCCAATGTGACTTTCAATGTGGAGTACTACATCCTCGGCCATCTCGGAAAGTTTGTTGTCCCCGGCGCGCACCGAATCGATTCGAACACATTCGGCTCCGGCAGCATCGAAGATGTCGCATTTCAAAATCCCGATGGATCGATCGTGCTGTTTGTACTGAACTCAGCCAACAACTCCGGCACGTTCACAGTCAGTTCCAGCGGCCAGTCATTCAATTACGCTTTGCCGTCCGGCGCGGTGGCCACTTTTTCCTGGAAGTAATCTACGCTCTTATTCGCTGTTCGAACATCTAGCGCGTCAGAGCGAACTTGGCCCGCAGTTGAATGTTGTCTGACGCACCTCCTACAAGAATGTTGAACTCTCCGGGCTCAGCGTTCCAGTCGTTCTTCGTGATGTCATAAAAGGAGAACGCCCTGCGGTTCAGCGTGAGGGTTACGCGACGAGTTTCGCCCGGCTTCAGATTAACTTTTGTGAATGCCTTCAATTCCTTGACGGGCCGTGGAACGCTGGCGTGCGAGTCCCCCACGTACAATTCCGCAACTTCCGCTGCTTCCCGGTGGCCGGTGTTCGTCACATCGAACGAAACTGAAACTGGCTCGTTCAAGTTTCCCGTTTGCGGCGTCACCGACAACTTGCCGTACGCGAACGTTGTATAAGAAAGCCCGTAACCGAAAGCAAAGAGCGGCTTCGTTTCCGAGCGATCGAAGTGCCGGTACCCCAGGAAAACACCTTCGGAGTATTGCACCCGGCTCCCGCCTTTTTCCGGATAGTAGCTGTGAAACGCAGGATTGTCCTCCCACCGCCTCTCAAACGATACCGGCAATTTTCCCGATGGGCTGGCGTCGCCAAAAAGAATTTGCGCCAGCGCCGTCCCGCCCTCCTGCCCCGGATACCACGCGTGCAGGATGGCGGGAGCATGATCAATCCATCCGGTCATGTCGACATTGCCGCCGGCAGTCAGCACAACGATCACATTCTTGTTCACAGAGCTGATCTGCCGTATGAGTTCGTCTTGCCCGCCCGGAAGTTGGAAGGTTCGATCAAAGCCCTCTCCTTCCGTCTTAGGATCGAACCCGACACAAATAATTACGGCGTCCGCCTTCGCGGCCAGAGGCTTGGTTTCGCGTCCGACAAACGCCTCGGCTCGCGTCACTCCGAAGCCGACGATGGCGCTGCCCACCGACTCGAAGTATTCGAGGCGAATCTTGTAGGCCTGCCCAGCCCCCAGATGTCGGGTCGCGATATCCAGCGTCTGGGAATGAGGGAGCCAGTCATCAATCGCAATCTCGTCGCCGACGTAGAGCCGAACCCCATCGTCGGCCGAGGTGTAGAACTTATAGTCTCCAGACTCCTTTGGTACGAAATAACCGGTCCAACGAATCGCGAAATGATCGACCGGTTCGCCCGCCGCAAAACTGCCTTCACCCCAGTCGAAGTGAATATGCTTGTCGGTGCGAACCAAAGCCGGCGCGCCCTTCAATTCTTCATTGCTGAAATATTCTCCTTTCAAGCCGCTCTCGCCACCAGGAGCAGTCACGAACTCGGAACTTTCAAACACTTCATCCAGAGGAGGCACGTCCACCGCATACAATACCTTGACCTTGGTTCCCAGCCGGTTGCTGATGCCTTCTAGATAGCTGACCGCATTGAACGGTTTCGTTTCCGAGCTGCCACCTCCGCCAACTACCGCCGGGTAAGCATCTGGACCAATCACCGCAATCGTCTTCAACTTGTTTTCATCGAGCGGAAGCAGATTGCCAGAGTTCTTAAGCAGAACCATGCTGCCCCGCGCCATTTCAAGTGCGACCTGTCGTCCTTCCTGACTGTAGGTAGGAATGCCGATATCGGTCTGCGGTTGGTCAAGAAAACCAAACTCGATTGCCTTGCGCAGAATTCTCCGCACCTTGTCGTCGAGCATCGCAACCAGCAGCGTGCCTTGATTGAGAGCTGGCAGGAAAGCCTCGCGATTCATGAACGTCGGAGACGGCATCTCAAGATCGAGGCCACCTTTCGCGGCAGCAACTCCGTCATGTGTGGCTCCCCAGTCCGACATGAGAATGCCGTCGAATCCCCACTCGTTCTTGAGGATTTCGTTGTTCAAATGAACATTCTGGGTCATGTACGTGCCATTCACCAGGTTGTAGGCGTCCATGACCGCGCCCACGTGCGCTTCCTTCACCGAGGCTTCGAATGCCGGCAAATAGATTTCGCGTAAGGTTCGTTCATCAATGTCCGAACTCAACGTCATGCGTGCGAATTCCGAGTTGTTTCCGGCAAAGTGCTTGGCCGTGGCGATGACCCGTTGCCCCTGGATTCCCTCGATCACCGAGCCCGCCATTCTCGACGCCAGGAATGGATCCTCCCCGAAGTATTCGAAGTTGCGGCCATTCAGCGGTGCGCGGTAAATGTTCATGCTGGGACCAAGAACAAAATTCACGCCCCGCGCGCGAGCATCCTTGCCCATTGCCGTGCCGAAGCGCTCGGCGAGATCGACGTCCCACGACGCCGCCAGCGCGATGCCCGCCGGATACGCCGTCGTCAGCCCATAGTCATGCACTCCCATCGGTCCGTCGGACATTCGCAGCGAAGGAATCCCCAGCCGCGGAATCGGACGAGTGTAGAAGTCGTTGATGCCGCCGATGATCGCGATCTTTTCTTCGAGCGTCATTTGGCCGAGGATCGAATCGACGCGCTTCTCTACATTGGCCTTCGATGGCGTGGACTGCGCCGTGCAAAGCTGCGCAATAAGAATAAGAACGATTGCAACCGCGAAGCTTCGTCCACTCAAGGCTGGCTTCATAACTTTTCCTTTCTGATTCGCGAATCAGCATAACTCAATTTCGCCCTGAGACTTTTTGTTTGACACGCGAAACGCCAGACTGGTTAACTGCGTGGGGTTGAGCTCGTACGTCAACTTCGTGAGTTAACTTCGCACTCAGTTCCCATGTCTTCTCGAAGAAAATTTATCACCGGCTCAGTCGGCGCAGTCGTCGGCGCACTGGCCGCACCCAAATTGAAGGCAGCCGAAACGTCCGGCCACGCAACCTTCTCGGAGGAAGTGAACCTTTGCGGAGAGTGGCTATTTCGTACTGATCCAGACAATCTCGGCACCCAGAAGAATTGGTATCAGGCCGATGCTCCGGGCGAAGGCTGGCGAACCGTCATCGTACCGCACACCTGGCAAGTAGAAAGTGCTCTGGCCGATTATCGCGGCCTCGCCTGGTATCGGCGCACCTTTGATCTTGGGCCACGTGCAGAGAGTCCGAAAGAACTCGCGGTGCGCATTGAGTTCGAAGCGGTCTTCCACACCGCGACGGTTTGGATCAATGGTCAGCTCGCTGGAGAGCATGCGCGCAAGGGGTACACCGCCTTCGCTCTAGACATCACAAGCCTGCTGCAGTGGGGCCGGACCAACACCATCGTGGTCCGCGTGGACAGCGCCTTCAATCAGCACATGGTTCCTCGTGGCCGGTCGAGCGACTGGGCTCACGACGGAGGCATTTTCCGTCCGGTGCACCTCCTGATCACGCCCAAGACATTCATCGAGCGCGTGGACGTTGACGCATCCCCCGACCTCGCCAGCGGAGATGGAAGACTGACGATTACTGCTCACATCCGAAACGCCAGCACTGAGGCCCGGACTGGTAAAGCTTCCTTCCGCATCGCGAAAGAAGGCGAGCCCGTTACAGTGTTGACTGATCCCTCAGGGCACGCCGTCCCCATCCGACCGGGTGAAGTCGAAACGCTCACCCTCCACGCGACGTTGCGCAACGCGAAGCTTTGGCACTTCGACCATCCCCAGCTCTACCGCCTCGAATTCTCCATCGCGGATGGACATAGCGAGCACTGTTTCACGACGACATTCGGCGTGCGAAAACTGGAGATTCGCGACGGCAGGTTTTTCCTCAATGGCGAGCCCGTGCGTCTGATGGGTGTGGAACGCATGGCTGGGAGCAATCCACAGTTCGGCATGGCAGAACCGGCGGAATGGATCGCCCACGACCATGCTGATATGAAACATCTGAACTGCATCTTCACGCGCGTTCATTGGCCGCAAGACAAACGAGTTCTCGACTATTGTGACCGCCACGGCATCTTGATGCAGACCGAAGTTCCCGCCTGGGGTCCAGACACATTCGCGGGAATGACTACGCAGCCCGACGTCGACATCATGGAAAATGCTCTGGAACAACTTCGCGAAATGATTGCCCGCGACTTTAATCATCCATCGGTCGTGGTTTGGGGACTGTGCAACGAAATTGACGGACAGAATCCGCCCGCGTATCAATTTGCCAAGCGACTGTTGGAAGAAGCCAAGCGGCTCGATCCCGGCCGACTCTGCTCCTATGCTTCGAATTCTTTAGACAGTACTCCGCAGCGCGACGTCGCCGGGCTGATGGATTTTGTCGAGGCCAATGAATACTACGGAACATGGGCCCCCGGAACGGCGGCGGATGCGGCCCGTTATCTCGATGGAATTCACGCCGCATTTCCCGGCAAGCCAGTTGTGGTTTCCGAATACGGATATTGTGCCTGCACCCCCGAGCGGCCGGAAGGGGACGAGCCGAGGAGGGAGATTCTGCGCTCTCATGATGCGGCTATCCGCTCGAAGGATTTCGTCGCCGGCGCTATTTTCTTCTGTTACAACGACTACCGCACTCATGTGGGCGACCGCGGACTAGGTGCGTTGCAGCAGCGGGTCCACGGGGTCGTGGATCTCTTTGGCGCGCAGAAGCCGTCCTACGCGCTTCTCCGCCACGAGTCCAGCCCGATTGAAGCGATGACAGTTGAGCGCCAGCTGAATAAATTCCAGGTCAGCGTCAAAATCCGGCGCGACCTTCCGATGTACACCCTCAGGGGCTACAAGCTTCGAGGCATTTTCTATGGACAAGGCAACATCCCGGTCGAACAACAGGAGGCGAACTTGCCCGATTCGGAACCCGGCAGTGAGACGAAGTTGGAACTAGTGTTCAGCCAGCCCCAAGTGCCACTTCATATCCAGTTTGACGTTTTGCGCCCCACGTTCTTCTCGGCATACTTCCTGGATTGGAAACCCTAGCTGCCTTGTTGCTCTCCCCTTCTCTCATCCCGACGCGATGCGGGAGAGCTTGAGTTCTCACGGATCGCATCAACCAACCCTCCGCTTGCTGCCCACGGCGACCGGAACAGCGCCTAAAGTCGTTTTCACTCCCGCTGTATTCCCGCGTGTTGCCCACAGGTACGCTCCAAACGCAAACACGTAGCAGACGAGGCCGCTCCAGAATGTGCTGGCAATGCCTGCGTTCATTGAGATTGCCGCCGCCAGCACCGAGCCACAGATGGACGTCGCTCCGTTCACTCCCCAGAACGCCGGCGTGAGTGCGTCGACTTGGCTGGCTGCCAGTTTCAACCCCAGCGGAAACGCCATCCCCATAAAAAATCCCAGCGGAAAAAGAATTCCTGCCGCCACCGCAATGCGCACCGCATTCACCGAGGAAGCGAAAGCCGACGTTGCGTACGGCGTCACCACTCCAAACACCAGCATCGCCACCAACAACAGCAGCAGTCGGCCCAATGCGCCCCGGCCAGCTTGCGTTATGGTTCGGGTCGTATAGGCACCGAACCCACTCGACAACAACAGCGAGAACAGAACCACCGAAAGAGCATAGGTGGGATGTCCGAGGAACACGATCAGCCGCTGCATTTGAGAAATCTCGATCAGCATGAAGCCCAGGCCAATCGCCGCGAAAAACAGAAGATGGGGCACAACGCTGCGCAGCACTGCTTTCTTCATCGAGCGCAGCGGCAGCCAGATGCAAATCAGCGTTGGCACCGTGATAAACAGCAGCAGCACTCCAACCACAGCGCCTGACGTGGCGTAAATCGCAGCGTTGGGGTCTTCTGCGAGCTGACGCACCCGGAGCAGGTTGCGAAACTTCATCATGTAAAAGAAAAACGGGGAATCATCGGTCGGAGCGGACAGGTTTACCGGCAGAGATTCAACAATCCCTCCCGTGTCCTGTCCCGTGGCCAGCGCCGCAAAAACCGGATCGAGAGCAAACCGTGGGCTCAGCACCACGTCGAACTGCATCTGCCTCGAGATCGCTTCCACTCGGTCGATCTCAGCGTCGGTGAAAGGTTTCTTGCCGATCAGGATCGTGACCGCTCCGATCGGCTCGCCTTCTACACTTCGCCGAGAATTTTTCACCAGCAGAATGTGCGAACGTGGATCTTCCACGCCGCTGGCGCGCAGACTGGCCGCCGCCAGTGAAGTCAGCCGGTACGCTTCGGCGGGCAATCCCGGCAGGTACCAGCGAGAAAACGAGAGCACTCCGTCCGGAGTCAGGCGATGCAGAAACATGTTCCAACACTCGACCGTGTACAGCGAGTTCTCGGTCAGAGTTAAAGCACCCGCGGCCGTCGCGGCCCAGGTATCAATGAACGACGCTTCCAGAATGTCGAAGCGTTCGGGTGTGCGCGCCAGATAACTGCGCGCTTCATCGTTCACGAATGTCACTTTCGGATTTCGATCCAGGTGCCCCGTGAAATCGCCAAACCGCCCATTGACCGTGCGGATGATATTTTGATTGATCTCCACGGCCCGCACAGACTTCTGATTGAACAGCAACGCCGATAGCACATCTCTGCCCCCGCCGGCTCCGACAATCAGCACATTCGCGTCTGACCGAATGTAATGGACCAGATTTTTCACGTCGTACTTGAGATAGTCCAGGCTGTCGATCGAGACTCCATTATTCAACGCCGTCAGTGTGGTTTCGGCGTCAGAGTCGATCTTCAGGTGAAGTTGCCGAAACGGTTTGTCAGCGGGATAAGTAACGCTGATTCCTTCCGAAATCACTTTGGACGGCGTATTCGCGTCGCCACGCACCGTGATCCGGGAAAATGAATTCCATTTTTCGTACAGCGCGGGCGATTCGTAATCACCCTTGGCCCAGGTGATTCGCAGCAGAGATTCCTGGTGCTGGGCGAGAATCGTGTTGACGACGACGAAAATGGCGAACACAGTTCCAAGAATGAACGCTGCTTTTCGGAACCGATGTTCCCCGGCATCGACAGAAAATAACGCCGCTCCCACGCAACCCAACAGGCCGACCAGCACCACGGCCGTAGGCGCATCGGTTCCCCGCAACACATAAATCAAGACAATACAGCCCGTAGCGGCGCCGAACAGATCGGCGGCGTAGAGCCCGCTGACGCTGCGCGGAAATTTCGTCAGAGCAGCGCAGACGCAGACTCCGCTGAAATAAAACGGAACCGCCAGCACAAAATAAGTGACGGCAATCCAAATCACCGCCAGCGTGGGCTGGGAACGGAAGGGCACAAGAATGTGTGCCAGGACGCTCACGATCACTGTGACCGCGAACCAAAACGCACTGCGCGCCATCTGCTGCTTGGTGGTGGTTTCATCGTAGAGCTCAGGATGCCGGTAAACCTGCAGCGCGCCCACCGTCATGCCGAACATAGCCAGAGAAATGGCTACAAAGGCAAAGTGGTACCACATGGTCACACTGAAGATCCGGGTCAGCAGGATCTCAAGCATCATGGTGGCGAGCGTAATGAAAAATAGGCCAAGTACTGTCAGGCGCGAAGCGCGCTCATCCGTCATCGTAAATTCGACCCCTTCAGGAACCCGGTGATTCTCCGAGAGACTCTACCGCTTGATGTGAGTTACAGAGATAAAGTCGATTCTACACGTCGCCATCCGCGCGACATCGAAATCTGGGTCGAAGAGCTTTGCTCGACCGCCGGCGTCTCTGACTCACCTTGACCGGCTGAAATCCGAATGTTAGTTTCGGTTCCACACGTGGCCGTGTGAGGGACATTACTCTGAGCCGGGCAGGAAAGCCTCGATCCGTCGATCTTCACCCTGTCGATCTTCACTCCGCGGACCTTTACTCCGCAGACCTTCACTCCATGAACCGGCGCCGTCGTGAATTTCTAATCCGCTTCTGCCAAAGCGCAGGAGCGAGTCTAATCCCCAAGAGTCTGTGGGGACTCACACTTCCAGCCGCGCGCCCCCTCGCATTTCACGGTGATTCAACCCCTGCCGGATTTCACCTGCATCCCCACTATCGAAGTGAGCGTCCGCTCGATGCCATCATGCTCAAAGTGCAGGCTGGTCTCGACGACTTCATCAGCGAAAAATATGCCGACCAGATTGCGGCCGTTCTTGCGGAATGGAGCGCCAGCCTGTTGCAGTCTCCGCGAGAAACGCAGGCCATCGCGAAGGTTCTGGCGGCCGATTTCTCCGGCGCCTCGCTCCAGCCCGATGAGTCACGACTCGTGCATTCCAGTGCTGCGCTGGAAGCACGCCAGAACAGATTCACCAATGAAGCCAAGCTGAGCCGCGAGGAATTTCTGAAAGAGTGGCAAGCCGCGCTCAGCGGCTTCTCAAAGATACATACCGCCGAATTCCAGATCACGGCAATCGACATAGCCGGCAGGGAAGACGCGGCTTCGTCTGCGACGCCTCAAATTCCGAGCGGCCTACAAACTCGCGTTCGTTACGAGATCGTGGGCACAGGCACGGGTTCTCACCGCGAGCAGCACGTCGGCCATTGGGACTTGGCATGGGAGCCCTCCGCCTCCAACGAGTTTCGCCTTCGCAGTTGGCGAGTGCTCGACGAGTCGCGCGCTCGTTCTAGTTCGCCCATTTATGCAGACATCACCTCCGCCGCGCTCGGCGGCAATTCTTCTTACTCGGCCCAACTGCTGCATGGCACGGATTACTGGCGCACCGTGCTCGATGGTGCTTGTGGCATCGACATCTACGGACACAACGGCGTTTCGGTGGCTGACATCGACAACGACGGTTTCGACGATCTTTACGTTTGCCAGCCTGCGGGCCTGCCCAATCGTCTCTATCGCAACCGCGGCGACGGAACCTTTGAAGACATCACCGAAGCGTCCGGCCTGGGTATCCTCGAAAACACGGCCTGCGCGCTCTTCGCTGATTTCGACAATGATGGCCGTCAGGACGTCATCGTGGTCCGCGCGAACGGCCCGCTGTTGTTCTTGAACGAAGGCGGCGGCAAGTTTCGTCAGAAGAACGACGCGTTCCAATTCGCGAATCCTCCGCAGGGAACTTTCACCGGAGCGGCTGCTGCCGACTACGACCGCGATGGCTGGCTCGACGTCTACTTCTGCCTCTACGCCTTTTACCAGGGCACGGGGCAATACAAGTATCCATCTCCGTATCACGCCGCCGAAAACGGTCCGCCGAATGTTCTAATGCGCAACCAGCGCGACGGCACGTTCCGCGACGCAACCGCCGCCTCGGGCCTGAACCAAAACAACACGCGCTACAGCTTTTGCTGCGGGTGGAGCGATTACAACCGCGACGGCTGGCCCGACCTATATGTCGTAAATGATTTTGGCCGCAAGAATCTCTACCGCAACAACGGCGACGGCACGTTCGCCGACATTGCTCCTCAGGCCGCGGCCGAAGACATCGGCGCGGGCATGAGCGTCTCCTGGCTCGATTGCGACAACGACGGCGCGGACGATCTCTACGTGGCCAATATGTGGACAGCGGCCGGCGAACGCGTTTCCATGCAGGAAAACTTCAAGAGAGACTCGGCGCCCGAAGTCCGGGCCCTCTATCAAAAACACGCGATGGGGAATTCACTGCTTCGCAATCGCGGCACCGCCTTCGACGACGCTACGAATTCGGCCGGGGTTGGAATGGGCCGATGGTCGTGGTCGAGCGATGCGTTCGATTTCGATCACGATGGCTTTCTCGATCTCTATATCGCCAACGGCATGGTTTCCGGCCCTCCCGGCGCGGAGCATTCGCCCCAAGACTTGTCGCAACAGGATCTCAACAGTTTTTTCTGGCGGCAGGTCGTGGCCTTGTCCCCCGATGAGGCGCGCGCCTCACACGAGTACGAGCAAGGATGGAATGCCATCAATGAACTCATTCGCGCCGATGGAACCTGGAGCGGTTACGAGCGCAATGTGTTCTACGCCAACAACCGCGATGGATCTTTCTCCGACGTTTCTGCCGTAGTGGGCCTCGACTTCGTCGAGGACGGCAGGTCATTCGCCCTGGCCGATTTCGATCACGATGGGCGCCTCGAAGTGTTTCTGAAGAACCGTAACGCTCCGCAGTTGCGCATCCTGAAGAACGGGGTGGACGATCTACCCCCGTCGATCATCTTTCGGCTGCAAGGAACGAAGAGCAATCGCGACGCCATCGGCGCGTCCTTAACGATTGAAACCGCCGCTGGACGCCAGACGCGCATGCTTCAGGCGGGATCAGGTTTCCTGTCCCAGCACAGCAAAGATATTTTCTTTGGTTTGGGCGAGGCGAAAGGTCCGCTACACGCATCGATTCGATGGCCCAGCGGATTGGTTCAGGAACTGAACAACCTCCCCGTCAATCACCGGATCTGGGTCGTTGAAGGCGCCGAACCTTCGCGCATCGAGCGGTTTACGTCGGCGTCAAGGAAGCGGAGTCCTGTTCCGCCAGAAACCGCGCGAGAACTTGAATCGCTTCCAGATACAGTTGAAGCCTGGCTGCTATCAGCCATAGCGGCTCCCGATTTTTCTCTTCCAGATCTGTCCGGGAAAGTGCGCGCTCTCTCCGCAACTCGCGGCAAGCCGACCCTGCTTCACTTTTGGACTTCGAAGTCGCTGGATGCGCGGGAACAATTGCAGGCGCTGCAGAAACACTGCGCCGGTTGGGAAACCAAAGGTTGGCAGCTTATCTCGGTGAACGTGGATGATCCTGCTGACGACTTCGCCCGCAGTGTTGGCCAGGTCGCGTTTCCGATTCTCCGAGGCTCCGAAGATGTTGCAGCCATCTACAACATCCTCTATCGCCAAATGTTCGACCGTCACCGCGATCTGAGCCTTCCCACATCTTTTCTAATCGACAGCAGGGGCGACATCGTCAAGGTCTATCGGGGCGCAATCGTCCCCGAGCACGTGGAACAGGACTTCCAACAAATTCCCCGAACCGATGCGGAGCGATTCGCTCGAGCGCTGCCTTTCCCGAATACAACGCACGCTCTCGAATTCGGCCGCAACTACCTCTCTCACGGTGCTCTGTTTTTTCAGCGCGGATATCTCGACCAGGCCGAAGCCTCATTCCAGCAGGCCCTCCGCGACGATCCTGCGAGCGCCGAAGCTCTCTACGGAATCGGAAGCGTCTACCTGAATCAAAATAAGAACGCCGCTGCCCGCGAGACTTTTGAGCGCGCGGTGAAGCTGCCGGCCAACTATCCCGACACTCTGCCCGATGCCTGGAACAACCTGGGGGTGATCGCCACACGCGAGGGACACGTCGACGATTCGGTTTCCTGCTTTCTCCGGGCACTGCAATTGAACCCGCATCACCTGCTGTCGCTCGACAATCTGGGAAATGCCTATCGGGTGCAGAAGCAATGGGACGACGCCCGCAAAGTTCTGGAGCGCGCTCTCGACGTTGCGCCCACGGACGCTGAAGCGAACTACAGTGTGGGAATGGTATTTGCGCAGACCGACGAAACCAGCAAAGCGGAACAGCATCTGCAGCGCGCCTTACAGTCTCGTCCGGTTTATCCGGAAGCTTTGAATAACCTGGGAGTGCTCTACCTGGTCACGCAGCGGCGCGATCAGGCCGTGGCTAGCTTCGAACAGTGCATCCGTGTGGCCCCTATATTCGATCAGGCGTATTTGAACCTGGCCCGCGTCTACGCTCTGGAAGGCGCGCAGGACAAGGCTCGCGGCGTCCTGCTCGATTTGCTCAAGCAGCATCCCGACCATGCGCAGGCCAAGCAGATGCTCGATCAACTACGGCAGTAGCGTGGGCGCTCTTTAACGCTTGGGTGTCGGTGCGGTCAGCAGATCGACGAACATCTTATAGAACTTATCCGAGTCCAAGTCAGCCTGCACTTCCGTCGCAGGTCCCACAATGGTTGGCTTGTCCTGCTCCGTCCAACTCAGAGTATCTCCATAACCAGTTCCACGATTGAGATCAACATCGAGATAGCGCGTCTCTTTCGCCGTGATCAACGTTGGATCGAGCCACGCCAACGCCGCCAGTTCGTCCCATAAATAATTGTATTTGCCGGACACTCGCGAATACGAACCCACATAACGACCCGCGGGCGTGCTGCCGGCTTTCACCCGGTCGATCAATCCTTGCGTCAGCCGAGTCTTCACGGAAATATCCACGGTTGTGCAGACAATCTTTTTCCACGGCGCCATTAGTACAACGTGTGCCGCTTCCGGATCGAACCAAAGATTGAATTCGCGGCGCGGCGTGTTCACAAATTCAGGATCGTCCGTCTTCGGATTCAGGCTTCCGCCCATAAACACCAACTCTTTCGCCAGCCCGGCGAACTCCGGATCGATCGCGATGGCAAGCGCGAGGTTGGTCATCGGCCCGCCTTCGTAGATCGTGATCTCGTGCGGATATTTCCGGACCATACGCACCAGAAAATGCGCGGCGTCCTCGTCCGCCGCTTTCGTCGCCGGCTTTCCCTCGGGCATCTCGCCCAAATCGTCCGCCGCATGATACCGCCGTGGAGTCCACGCTCCTACCCACGGTACTGTGCCGTATTGCCGCTCCCAGAGTTCCGTTTCTTCTTTCCGCCGCACAAGCGGATATTCCGCTCCGGGCACGACCGGGATGTCCGTCCGACCAATGATCTCCAGCAGGCGCAACGTGTGCGCAACTTCCTCCTTGAGCCATTCATCGCCCGTCACCACGGTTACGCCAAGCACTTCGGTTTGCGGCGATTGAACCAGCAACAGGATGGATTGCTGATCCGTCCCGCCCGGCCCGGCTGCGTCCTGATCGATGATGAGCTTGCGTTTGCCGGAGGACTGCTGGCCCCAGCCGAACCCACACGTCAACAACAACACTGCGGCGGTCACCAACCACACCCGTGCCAATCTCATCTCGTCGAGTCTCCCTGACCTCATGTGCAACGGATCTCGCGGCGAAGCATCGCATTCTATTTTGCGCAGGCGTGCCATGCCAGCAGTTTTCTCACCCCACTGATACAATACCGCTCTGGGCGCGATCCGATTTCGTCGGACGGTTCGATCCGCGCCCGTCTTCCCGGCCCGTATGATGGTCCGTCTCTACGCAGTCTCACAGCAACTCAGGTCCGCTTGCCCTCCCGTCCGCGGCATCGCCGCATTCGCGATCCTCTCGTTGTTTCCGCTGTATCTGTGCTCCCAAGGCACTACATCGCTACACGGCACGGTTCGCAACTCGGAAGGCAAGCCCGTGGCCGGCGTAGCCATCCACTTGCAGGTCAAGAATGCGGCTCCAGCTAAAACTCAAACCGTTCAGACCGATCAGGAAGGGAAGTATAGCGTCGCCCCTCTTTCCGGCGGAGTCTATCTTCTGCGAGCCGACATGTCCGGATATAGCGATGCGGAAATTCCTGCGCTTTTCATCGGCCCCAACGAAGCGAAAAATATCGACCTCACTCTGCTGACGACAAAAACCGCGGAATCGCAAGCGGCTTCCGCGCGATCGCCACAGTTCTTTGACGAGCCTCGGTTCACAGTCGCCGGGGTTACTGATACCACAAGCCTCGGCGGCCACGGTTCTGACACCATTGTGCGAACCCGAGAGGAGATCGCAAAAGATACGGTTTCCCTGGGCAAGTATCCGGCGAATACCTCGCGTTCCGCCGACTACGAGAAAGAGCGCGACAAGCTTTTAGCGCTGCTGTCTCAACAGGACAAAGCCGAACTCCATCACTCGCTCGGCGATGTTCAGGAGAAACTTGGCGATTCGCTTGACGCGGTTCGCGAGTACCAGCGCGCCGCTGAGTTAGATCCCACAGAGTCCTATCTCTTCGATTGGGGTTCCGAACTGCTCCTGCATCACGCCCCGGAGCCCGCCGCAGAGGTCTTCACCAGGGCCAACCGCTTGTTCCCTCGTTCGACGCGAATCCTGATTGGACTCGGAGCCACCTGGTTTGCCCGTGGGTCCTACGATCAGGCGGTGCGGCGGATTTGCGAAGCCTCCGACCTGAATCCCAAGGATTCGATGCCCTATCTGTTCCTGGGACGGATACAAAGCGCCGAAACCACCACTTCAGAGGAAGTCGTCGAAAAACTGCGCCGCTTTGTTACGCAGCAACCGCAGAACGCAGAGGCGAACTACTATTACGCCGTCAGTCTCTGGAAGCAGCGAAAAGGCCCGCAGGACACAGCCAACTCTGCGCAGATCGAGGCTTTATTAGGAAAGGTGATTCGTCTCGATCCGAAGTTCGCCGCTGCGTATCTCCAACTAGGCATTCTCCATTCCGAACAGAAGGATTATGCGCGCGCGATTTCCGATTACCAGCAAGCCATTCGGGCGAACCCGCAGATGCACATGCAGATGGAAGAAGCGCACTTTCGCCTCGCCCAGGCCTACCGTCAGATCGGGGATTCCGCCCGGGCTGAAGCCGAAATCCAGGCCCGCAACCAGATCGACAAAGAATTGGCGCAGGAAGCGGAACGCGAACGCCACGAGATCCGGCAATTCGTGTACACCCTGCGCGACCAACCTCCGCCTCCAGCCCCGTAGACTTTGGCCCATGCCCGCGCCGAGAAGTTTGCAGCCCGGCTAACCTTCGGCCCCAGTCTCCGCTCCGCCTTGCTCTGTGTTACACTTTTTGCTTCATAACTGACAGGCTATTGAACGCAGGACGCGCAATCCACACATGCTTTTTTCCAAGGAATATGTGGGCTATCTGGCCCGCGAAGTCACCAAGAAACTGATCGCTGGCAAGTTCATCGAGACCTCGGCAGTCCCGGCTGTCACCGCTCGGGTGAACGCTGCGCTGGTCGACGAGCTCTCGCTCGAAGACCGCATCAACGACGAAGTCCGCGTCATTCTCGAAGCCTACTCGGAAGAGATGAACAAGACCGGCGCCAACTACCAGGAAATGTTCCGCAAGGTAAAGACCGAACTGGTGCGCAAGTACAAGGCGGTGCTGTGAGACTCAGCCGCGACAAAGCGAACGTGCTGGCCAAAGCCGTTTCCGAAGTGCTCAAGCAGATGGACGAGGTTGAGTTCATCGAAGACTTCAACACCATCCGCCAGGAAACCCGCAAGATTCTCGAAGAACTGCTCATGCAGGAAGCAAGAATCGACCTCGCCGCTCGCCAGAAAATCGAGAGCCAGAAGCGCACCATCCTCGAAGGCTCGCAAGAGTGGGACATCCTCTACCGCAAGTACTACAACGAAGAAGTGAAAAAGCTAGGCGTGTAGAACCTCGGCGGAGTCTCGTTAACTCCCGATTTCACGGCTCCTTTTTCCCCGCCGGAATCGTGATCGCTAGGACTGACCGCTTCACTGTGTCGTGCTTGGCGCACCTTCGGGTAGAGACGGCGGCAGCATCTGCCAGTTTTCTGGCCACTCAACGGCGTAGGTCCAGGCTAGAGGATTGGACTTGGGGTCAGGATGACCGAGGCCGATATCCACATGAGGTCGCATTGTGGGCACGCTGTGATACGCATCGGGCGCGAAATAGGTAAGACGAACCGTGCGGGCAATTGTGGGCGCCGAAGCTGGAAATCGCCGCCAACCCTCTTGCGTCTGGAGGTAAAGGATGCCACCACTCGCGGGCTTTGGAAGGTCGACTGTATCGCGATCCGGACGCGCCATGACGACAACGAACCGAATGTTGGGCGGAGGAAAATTCCCCTGGCCTCCTAATCCATGAATCACTCCGGTAAGCCCCGCCGCTCGAAGCTCCTCAATTTCATGGTCGGTCAGATAACGATCTGGGTACGCGGGACCAATCGGCTCTTCGCGCACAGCCCCTTCGTCCTCGGGTATCCAGCGCGCATAGACGAGGTAGAGGTGAGGATCTTTGGCCGCCGCCTCGATCTTGTGTCGGTCTGATTCAAGGTGTGCCCAGGTAAAACTGGCAAAGAGAATCCACAGCGTCACCGCCGCCCAGTGTCCCCAATGCATCGGTGAAGCATTCAATGCCTGCTGACGAATGCGCGGGAGCAAGAGAAAACCAAAGATCCCTCCCATTACTCCGGCACAGAACGCGGTGAACGCCTGCGATACCAGAACGCCCAGCGCCACGGTGAAGAGCACCGATACGAAAGCCGGGCTAAACACCGCAGCCACGCCAGCCGAAAGCAAGCCAGAAATGCCCGCTAGCATCAACCGCGCGTTCAACGGATCGTGGACGCGCTTGGCAATGCGCGCGCATCCGAAGAGTATGAGCGCCACGGTACCCCAGGCCACAACAGGCCAAACTGACCACGCGCCCGTTAGCAGTTCCGCGAACACAACCAGCCCAGAAGAAATCGAAGCCACAATTCCAGCGTTAGGTGCGGGGGAAGGGACGATTCTCAGCCCGCGCAGGGCGCTGACCAGAACCGCCGTTCCTCCCATTACAACCGCCAGATATTCGAGAATTGTTCGCAGCGCTGCCAGCGCCAGATTGATCTCGGGCGAGCGTACTTGGACTCTCCGACGTGGAATGTTCAATGCCATGTGGACAACTCGGCGGCCATTGCAGAAGCATAGCGCGGAACGAGGTCTGTCAGTATATTGGCGAGAGCGGAACCTGTCGTGTTCGTTGCATGCTGAGTCATGGCACAAGTCCCGGGCGGAGAGGCAATCGTGGCCATTCAGATCAGCGACGTGAAAGCGATTGTGAAACGTGCCGCCGAAGGGGCCGGCTTTGACGTCGCCGGCATCGCTCCCGCCGCCGACGCCCCCGAACTCCAACATTTTCCTGAATGGATTGCCGCCGGCCATGCCGCCGAAATGAAATACCTGGAAGCCTGCGACGATCACGGCGACCTCAAGCGCGCCTCCCTCGCTCGCGTCGCGTCCTGGGCTCGCAGCGTGATCGTCTGCGCCATCAACTACAACACAGCCAATCCGTACTCGACCGAAGTGAAAGAGCGGGATCGCGGATGGATTTCCCGCTATGCCTGGAGTCGCGAAGATTATCACGACGCCGTTTTGCGCCGTCTGCGGCAGGTCGAAGCCGCCCTTTGCGGGGCTGTGGTGGGTGAGCCTATGTGGGGCGGGCACTCCCTTCGGCAAGCTCAGGGCAAGCTTTGCCCGCCAACTCTCACCACGCGCAGCTACGTCGACACCGGCCCCATCGTCGAGCGCGTCTTTGCCAAGTACGCCGGCGTCGGCTGGGTCGGCAAGAACACCTGCATCATCAATCAGAAAAAAGGTTCGTGGCTTTTCCTGGGAGTGATCCTCACCTCGCTCGAACTCGCGCCTGACCTGCCCGCGCCCGACCGCTGCGGAACCTGCACCCGCTGCATCGAAGCCTGCCCGACCGACGCGATTCTCGCGCCTTACCAGCTCGATTCCAGCAAATGCATTTCGTATCTCACCATCGAAAAACGCGGGTCGATTCCCGAAGACCTTCGCGCCGGCATGGGCCGCCACGTCTTCGGCTGCGACATTTGCCAGGACGTTTGCCCATGGAATCGCAAAGCCCCGGCGTCGACCGCGCTTGAATTCGAGCCCCGCCCCGGCTTGGTAAACCCCGCCCTCGCCTGGCTCGCCGAAATGTCCGAAGAGGAATTTCGCTCGACGTTCCGCGGATCGTCCATCCGCCGCACCAAACGCTCCGGCCTGCGCCGCAACGCCGCCCTTGCCATGGGCAACAGCGGCAACCGCGAGTTCCTTCCCCTACTCGACCAATTGGCGGCCGACGAAGATGACTCCGTAGCCGACAGCGCCCGTTGGGCCAAGGCACGCTTGCTGGCCCCGAAAGAATAGAGAACAAAGAATAACGAACCAGCTGTGCCCCGGGCCACTCGGCCGCTTCGTTTGACCCAGGATTCGCTTTACAGGAAAGCCGATTCCTCAATTCGTTCGGAATGACGACAACAAAAAGTCGCGAGCCTCGGCGAAGAGTTCTGGCGTCTTCCGCGCAAATAGCAAAATAAAAAAGGCCGCGTCGTTCGACGCGGCCCGCTTTGCTAATCCCGAGTTATTGCTGGTCTGGCGGCGGCTGCCGTTGTGGCAGGCCTTGACCCGGAACCGGGGGTTGCCCAGGATTCTGTTGTTGCTGAAACTGCAATTGCCGCTGCTGCATTTCCTGCAACAATTCTTGTGGCGTCTTTACCCCAGGCTGCGGCGGCTCCGGAGGCTGCGCCGCTTGTTGTGCCTGCTGTTCCGCTTCCGCTTCCGCTGCCGCCTGGTCCGCAGCGTCGTCGGTGCTGTCGTCGGCCGCTTGCGCTTCATTTGCTTCTGCATTTTGCGGTTGTCCGGCGTTGGGCGGCACGCTCCCAGGTGGTCGTTGTTCCGCGAATGCCGCGCCATTGGCGGCATTCCCGTTGTCCAGTCCCGTTTTCGCCACCAGCACTACCCGCGTCAGCACCCCGTCGTTCCCCGCTGACCCCAGCAGCACATAATTAAACCGCGATCCATTCAGTAGTTCCGCCACAACTTCCCGCGCCGGCCCCGGTCCCAGATGAGTGACTACGCGTTCTGTCGCCGCCGGAATCTCGATCTCAGCCCCGGTCTGTTTGCGCACAGCCCGCAAAATATCGCCTAGCGTCGAGTTCGGCGCCACAATGGTCAGTTGCTCGTTCTGGTAGCTCACCTGCGGCGCCACCGGCGCCATCGAATCCAGCGGAATGGGCTGCACCGGCCCGGTCGGCCCGGATGGCAAAGGAGGCAGTTGTGCCGGCTTCTTCGTCGTCTTGTGGTGGGTCTGCTTGGCTGCATCCGCCGCGTTTGCATTCCCCAGGCACAGAGCGGCGGCGCACACCAGCATCACGCCCGCTTGCTTGAGCTTCCATGCCGTGCTCATCACTAATCCTCACTCCTCCAGCAATCTCTCGGGGAACACGCCAGAACGTCTTTACCGGAATTCTAGCACTGGTGCGGCTTCCCAAGCGCCGACCTTAACTTCCCATCCATGGAACGTCTTCAGACTACTCTCTTGCACCTCGATCCGGCTATGGCACCAATCGGGGCCCGATAAGTCGATTGCTGCCAACCATTTCCGGTGATCCAAAATCTTAATAGCGCGGGCTATTGCCGGGCGTAAACTGGCCACGGCCTTTCCCAGTCTATGAAAGCAAAAGCTGAATTTCGCAACGAATCGCCATCGCGCAGCCCCGTCGCAGTCTTCGGCATACACATAGCCCTGTGCATGGTGGTCTTCTCGTCCATCACCGCCCGTGCGCAAAGTTGTCAGACATCGAGTGAACTCGACGAGGCTATCCTGGCTGGCATTACAGCCGCGGGCCAGCGCTACTTCGGCCTGGCCGCCAAGGCCGACGTCGCATCCCTCCGGCAGAATGCGATCGCCAGCCTCGCCTCCGATTTCTCCGGAATCGAGGCCACCGTCAAAGATCACCAGCAGGCTCTCGCTTCCGCTCAGGCAACGGTGAAGTCCGTTTTCCTGCTCGAAACCGCGGGCTCCGCTCCAGTTCCACACGCGGAGTTCTTCTGCGGAGTGTTCGGCAAGAGTGGCCAGACCTCCGGCAGCGCCGTGTTTGAACTGGATAATCTGCCGCCAGGCAAATACGCCGTCGTTCTGCTTGACGCAACCTCACCCACAGCGCGAACCATGTTTTCTGTCATTCTCCAACAGGCGGGAACCGACTGGAAATTGGGTGGCCTCTACCTCAAGAAGGCCCAAGTCGCGGGACACGACAGCGATTGGTTCATCGCCCGTGCCCGCGAGTACAAAACCAAAGGCCAGTTGCACAACGCGTGGTTCTATTACCTGGAAGCCACCAGCCTCATCTCGCCCCTGCCCTTCATGGCCACGGCCGCCACCGACAAACTTTCCGATGAATCCCAAAACCTGCGCCCCACTGACCTTCCCGCCGACGGGAAAACGGTGGACCTCGCTGCCGCGCCTGCCCCCTATAAACTCACCACGATTTTCCCTGAGGCTGTCGGGAATGACCTGGACCTGATCGTGAAATATCAGGCTGCCGATGTTTCCAACACCAACCAGGCCTACCAGAACAACGTTGCCGTCATCAAAGCGCTGGTCGCCAAGTATCCCGAGCTGAAAGATGCGTTCGCCGGCGTCGTTGCCCGTGCCGTCGATCCCAGCGGACACGACTACGGCACCTTACTGGCCATGAAGGAGATCAAGTAGCTGAAAACAGTTCTCAGTTCTCAGTTGCTTGTGCCCCACTGTCTTCCAGCAAACATTCCTTCGGCTCCTTGTCGTCCCGCAATCCCAGGAACACCGGAGCGCGTAGCTTCGGTCCGCCCGCGACCACTCCTGCGCCGTGCGACTGAGAACTGGGAACTGAGAACTGAGAACTGTTCCTTCCGCCCGTCCACTCCGCGAACTCAATCTCGGCCACCAACTCCGGCTTCACCCAAAATACTTTCCGCAGCGCCTCGACCTCACCGAAGAACGGATTCTTCTTCGTCTCCAACTTCTGTAACACCTTCCAAAGTTCGTCCAGCAATTTCTGATCGAACCCGCTTCCCACCTGACCAACGTGAATCAGCCGTTTTTTTTGGTCGTAGAGCCCCAGCACCAGCGATCCAAAGTGCGCGCGGCTGCCTTCGGGTTCTGTGTAACCACCGATGACGCACTCCAGCCGGCGCCGGATCTTAATTTTGAGCCACTCGCGGCTGCGCCGTTCTTCGTAGAAGCTGGCGCGCTTCTTGGCAACAATCCCTTCCAGACCCTTCTTCTGCGCTATTGCAAATAGCGCCTTGCCGTGCTCCTCATAGTGATCGGAAAAGCGCACGACATCACCCATCACCACCAGTTCCGCCAGTTTGCACTTGCGCTCCTCCAGCGGCACGCGCCGCCAATCATAGCCATCGAGATATAACAAATCGAACGCGTAATACAGCACTGGCACATCCGCATTCGCGGCCGCCCGCTTCCCGCCCGGACGGAATCCCGTCCGCTGCTGCATCAAACTGAACGACGCCTTGCCCTCTTCATCGAGCGCCACCGCTTCACCATCCAGAATCGCCGTCTTCGCCTTGACGAACCGTGGCAGATCAACCAACTCCGGATAGCGCGGCGTCAGATCATTCTGATTCCGCGACACCAGCCGCACCTTCCCATCCGCGATAAACGCGATCGCGCGATATCCGTCCCACTTGATCTCAAACAGCCACTCCGCCCCGTCAAACGGTTTCTCTACGGCCTCAGCCAGCATGGGATGAATCGTCCCCGGCATAGGCCGCTTCACTGGGCTAGAAACCAAAACCGCAGAGGACGCCGAGGATGCTGAGGATCTTGATTTCTTCTTGCCAGAATCGCCGGACGTTATGGGAGTGAGGTCATTTTTGGCGACTGCGGGCTTTTTTTTTCTGGCTTCCTCTGTGTCCTCCGTGTCCTCTGCGGTTTTCATTTTCTTTTTCTTCTCGACCCGCGCCACCGCATCCGCCAGCCACGCAGCCTTCAGTCTCCCTCGTCCCGCAGGACGGCTTTTCCACTCCGCTGATCCCGCATCGCCTGCAACCTGCCCCAGCGTCTGCCCGCTCAGCACCGACGTGTCGATGGCCGCGATGTCGTATCCCTCCACCACATGATCGTCGTGCTTCTTGATCATCAGCCATTCGTTGCCCTTGCTCCCCGGACGCCGCCCGCGCATCTTGACCAGCGCGAAGTCTCCCTTCAGCCGCTTCCCGTTCAATCGAAATTTCAAATCTCCCTTGGCCAGCATCGCCGCTGCTTCCGCTTCCGTCCCCGGCACATACTTCCCGTCCACCGCGACCGGCGAAAGCGGCTGCCATGTCCCCACATCCCACACAATCACGGTTCCGGCGCCGTAGTTACCCTCCGGAATGTTTCCCTCAAAATCGAAATACGAAACCGGATGATCCTCCACCTGCATGGCCAGCCGCTTGTCCGCCGGATCGAGCGACGGACCCTTCGGCACCGCCCACGATTTCAACACGCCTTCCATCTCCAGCCGAAAGTCGTAGTGCAGCCGCGTCGCATCGTGCATCTGCACCACGAACCGGTTCCCGCTCCTCGTCTCCACTTTCGGCGGAGGCTCCGGCGTCTCTTCAAACCGCCGCTTCCGTTTGTATTCTTCAAGCGCCATGGGGACCCATTTTAACCACGGAGACACAGAGTCGCGGAGAAAACAGAATCACAGAAAGAAAAGAAATTGTCATCCCGACCTTTTTAATTGTCATCCCGACCGGAGTTTCCCTTCCCAAAGGGAAGGGAAGCGGAGTGGAGGGACCTGCTGTTCCGCGGAAATGTTCAGCGTCCATGGAAAGTTCTAACGAGGCTCTATATGCTTCCACCATGAACCGCGAATTCCCCGAAACTCCCCTGGTCGGCGTCGGCGCCATCATCATCGAGTACTCCCGCGTTCTCCTCGTGAAACGCGCCCACCCGCCGCTCCAAGCCCAGTGGTCCGTTCCCGGAGGCGTCCTCGAAGTCGGAGAGCTAGTCCGCGAGGCCGCCATCCGCGAGGCCCGCGAAGAAACCGGACTCGTGGTCGAGCCTGCCGACCTGCTCGGTGTCTACGACCGCGTCCTCCGCAACCCAGAACAGCGCGTGCAGTACCACTACGTATTGATTGATTTTCTCTGCCGCAAGGTTGGCGGCGAACTCGCAGCCGCCAGCGACGCCGCCGAAGTCCGCTGGTTCACTCGCGAAGAACTACCCGCGCTGAACTTGGCAGAAGATACGCAGGATGTGATTCGCAAGGGATTCGAAAGGCTACGCACCTGATTCCGATGGGCCGGGCATTCCGTCGTCTTCCCATTCGGCGTAGCAGGAATGGCAACGCCACGCCGGGCGGTGAAATGGAATAGGCACACTGACCATGCAACTGAGGTAGGCTGCGGGAGCCACTTCCTGAAAGTTCACGTCCAGCGACTGGCACTTCGGGCAATGTGGTTGCTCATATTCCCCGACGCCGGCAACATCGAATCCTTCCGGAATGGGCTGGCCCAGAATTTCGTTGGCAGCCTCAACATCTTCCGGACTCACCTTGAGCTTGATTCCACCCATCAGATTCGACCAGAACCAATCCAGGCGAACAATGTTGTCGTCGGTTAGAACTGCTTCGACGCCTGCGGACTCGAGGCTGCCCTTGGCCAACAACGCTTCCGGCAGATCCCGAATCTGACGAATGGTAACCATCCCCCGCAACTCGAGTTCACCGTCTGGAGGGGAGACTTCTGCGCTCGGAGGCGGCTCATCCTTTGGCGGGTCACTCGGCAGCGCAACTGGAAAAGGGGCCACAGGAGGGACTTCAATCAGCGTAGCAGAGAGGCCCCTTCGTGATATCTCCGCTCTCAATGCTTGCCGGGCCAGATCGGTAAGCTCGTAGGCTAGCTCCGCGACTTTCTCCAATTCCCCATCCAACTGCTGCGAGTAGAATACGGCCAGCCGCTGCCGCTCCTGCTCCGGATCAATCGTGGCCATGGCAGGGAATCATACTCCTGGCTCACACTCCGGGCTTATCTTATCCGTAAAGATCCGCGAAAATCCGTGGCCATTTCTTCTAGGTGAAATAGAACGGCCCGCCGGCACTTGTCTGTGAAAGCAAGGCCTGCGGGCCGCCCGGTGGACTGTTTGGGATTGACCAAGAGGTGGTCACTCTAACGTGGCCTCTACGGCAACTCCGGGTTGCTGAAGAGACGACTCGTCTCGTCAGCGATTCCTGACCGACCTGCGCCAGGCGGAATTGAATCCTTAAATCACCGGTAGTGTGCGGGCTGTAGCTCCTGGCGCATATTTCTTCTCTGCGCCCGAAGCCCCGCTTAGAGCAACCGCTCTAAGTCTCAGCCACCTCACCTGGTCTTTGATTACCCCAACTACTGCCTTCAGAACTTGTCATCCGACCACCTCCTTTCCGGTGTATTCGCACATTAGTACGAAATCCCCCTGTGCGTCAACCGGCACGAAAGTGGAACGCTAACTTCGCAGATTCCCGCACTCCTAGTGCTTTAACTTTCGTCATCTTGTCTTACGGGATCAAAGGGCTACGTTAAGGTAAGGAAATTTCAATGCGATCTCTACTCGCGATGTGCGCGATTGGTGTTGTCGCCCTTGCCTTCGGCTACGGTGTGGGGTTCGGCACATCCGCCCTTCGCTCGGTGGTCGAATCGCCCCTTCTGGCGAATCCCGCTGGGAGCCAGGACAACTTCACCGGTGTGTTCCGGGGATTCAACCGCTTGGCCGCTGCCGAGATGGCGGGAGGGGCTTGCGACATCCCAACAAACGACTACCTCTCGGCTGAAGACAGTGCCATTGCCGCCATTCAGGAGCGGGCCGCCACCGCCAGCTTGAATCCGCCGCTGGATGTGGCCCGGGCAAGGCTGGCGCTGCGACGCGCAAGGGTTGCGGAAAAGAATAACGACCTGCGACTCAAGACCAAATACGAAGAGGACGCCCAGCAACTGCTCGAGAAATCCGGCTGGAAAGATTCATCGCCTGCTCACTTGCGGCAAATCATCTATGCAATCGATTCTCGCGAGAATACCTGCAGACCCACCACGCCAAACTTGGACCAGCCCAAATGAAGCAGGTTGCGAAATACGTTCTGCTGACTCTGGTGGCGGCCCTTGCGGGCTTTCTGCTAGGGTTCCGCCATGCCGAGAGGACGGTCGGGGCAGGCTCGACAATCTTTGCGCAAATGCTTGCTTTGTCGCAATATGAAACCCTCGCCAATCTGCAGTACCAAGAGGCAGATGCGGCTCACGCCACCCAGGCTCAACTGGACCTCGTGAAGTTCATGCAGCAACTCGAGGCCAGGCAGACTATTGCCGTTCCGCGGGCATTCAACTATGAACGTGCGCAAGCGTTGATGCACCTCGCGCTGCTGTCAGAGCAAGCAGGCAACGATGAGGCGTTTCAGCAGTACCTTCACGACGCACAAAAAAGCCTCGATGATGTCGACCAGAAGTGGTACTCGGAAGAAGCGATGCGGAAATTCATCACCGTGGCCGATACGCAATTTAAGAGTGGCTCCCCGGAATGCGCATGCCCGTCGCGTCCGCAGAAGGCTGAGGAACGCAGCTCCGTATCACGGTAGCCCGAAGGCATACACCGCGCTGCCTGCCGCGATCGCCACATATTCCTTCCCGTCCACCGCAAACGCCATCGGCGCGGCATACACCGCCCCGCCCATCTGGAAGTGCCACAGCGGCTTGCCCGACGCCGCCTCGAACGCGATGAAATTTCCTTCCGCATCTCCCGAGAACAGCAGCCCGCCCGCCGTCGACAGCACTCCCGACCATGTCGGCGACGTGTGCTCGAACTTCCACTTGATCTCGCCCGTCGCCGGATCGATCGCCTTCAGATATCCGCGATATGGCTCGGCCTCATCCGACGGAAAATATGCGCTCCCGTAATATGCGTGCCCAGCCTCATACGGCTGCGGCGCCGTGCTGAAAGTGTCGCATTGATCGCGCGCCGTCACATAAAACAGCGCCGTCTGCGGATCGTAAGTTGGAGCCATGAAGTTCGTCGTCCCTGCCGCCCCGGGACATACCGTGTGTCCCTCCAGCGTCGGCGATGCTTCCTTTTTCTCCACCGGGCGCCCTTCAGCATCCTTCGTATCGCTCCACGTAATTTTGCCGAACGCAGTCGCCGACATGAGCTTGCCGGTGCTGCGATCGAGCACATAAAAGTATCCGTTGCGGTTCGCCTGCGCGATCAAAAGTTTGCCGCCAGCGTCGATCATTACCGGAACCTGGGTCGCATCCCAGTCGTGCTCGTCGTGCTTGGTGAACTGGAAATACCAGTTCATCTTGCCGGTATCCGCATTCAACGCCAGCAGGGAATTGCTGTAGAGGTTGTCGCCCGCCCGTCCTTCGCCGCGATTCGACGGCGCCGGATTTCCCGTCGGCCAGAAAATCTGATTCGTCACCGCATCGTACGTTCCCGTGTTCCACGCCGGAGCTCCGCCCACTTTCCACGAATCGCCTTCCCACGTCTCATGCCCAGGCTCGCCCGGCCCTGGCACCGTATAAAACCGCCATTTCCGTTCGCCGGTGTCGGCGTCGTACGCGTCAATGAACCCGCGCACTCCGTACTCCCCGCCTGACACGCCGATCACGACGAGATTCTTCACCGCCAGCGGCGCCACCGTGAAGCTGTGCCCGATGCGATAGTCCGCCGCCACCACTTCCCACACCACGGCGCCTGTCTTCGCATCGAGCGCGACGACATGCGCATCCAGCGTCCCCATAAAAACCTTGTCGCCCAGAATAGCCAGCCCGCGATTCACCCGCCCGCAACACGGACGGATGTCCCCCGGCAATTGCCGCTGGTACATCCAGATCGGCCGTCCGGTGCGGGCATCGAGCGCAAACGCGCGATTATCCTGCGCCGTCGCATAAAGGATTCCATCCACCACCAGCGGCGTTGTCTCCAGTTTTCCCGTCGCCGTGGTCTGGTACACCCACTTCGCAACTAGCGTGCGCGCATTCGCGACATGAATCTGATCGAGCCCGCTGAATCGCTTTCCGGAATAGTCGCCCGAGTAGGTCATCCAGTTCTGCGGTTCCTTGGCAGAATTTACCAGCCGCTCAAAGGTCACCTGCGCCCGCGCCGGCGAGGCGACAAACCAGCAGGCGAAACAGGCAGTGAGCAAAGCAAGGTCCCTCAGCGATCTCAGCGGCATTTCTCCGTGTCCTCTGTGGTTAAGGCTTCTTCCCGTATGCATAACGAAAGAATTCTCACCCGCGACCCGCCTCCTCATTTCGCCCCCACGCTGACCAGGTAGGCCACAATGTCCTCCAACTCTTTGTCGCTCAAAACTTCCACGTCATACTTCGGCATGGCCGACTCCCGGCTCTTCTGAAATAACTGCAGCTTGTCCTTCTCCAGCAGATGAATGTGTTCGCCCGCGTCCATGATCTGCACGCTGAAGCTGTCTTCATTCAGGGTGACGCCCGTGATTTTCTTCCCGTCGGCCGAAACCGCCGTGACACTCTCGTATTCCTGCGGAAATTCTTTGGTGGCCTCAGTTAGTCCCCAAGCCAGCCTCCGGCTGGGATTGCGCACCGAATCGATAATCGCCTCCCGCGTCCGCGACCCGCCCACCCCGGTCAACTCCGGCCCTAGCCTTCCGCCCTTGCCCGCAACCATGTGGCACAGTGAGCAGTTCCCGTCGCCGTAAAACAAATCCTTGCCGTGCGCTGCATTGCCCAAAGCCTGCGCCGGAGCCTTCACTTCCTGGCTGCGAATGTAGGTGATGATCTGCCAGATCTCTACATCCGTCATCCCCACGCCCTGTCCGTTAGTCCCATTGGCCGGCATCGCAGTCCCCGGAATGCCGTTGCTGATCACCTGAAACATCTCCGCGTCAGAGTGCGTGTGCTTCTTCACCGCCCGCGTAAGATCGGGCCCGCGCCCGCCGCCGCGCGCGCCCAACCCGTGGCACAGCGCGCAGTTGATGCGGAATTCATACTCGCCCGCTTTCGCCGCCTTGGCATCGCCCGCCAGCGGATTCTGTCCGTTCGCCGCCGCCACAGCGACCATCAACACCAATCCCGCGAAACCCACGCACCACCGTGTGAACATGAATTCACCTTCCAGGAATTTGCCGAATTCTACGCTATCGCGTCGCGATTCGAGCTTTGGAAATCTCGGCCAGATTGAGAAAAACGGCTTGATCAAAAACCAGTCTCCCCGCAAGGTCATGGCCGCCGGATATCTGCCCCCCTGCACCTTTGGCTCTCTACACTGAAATCCTCACCTCAGTGTGCCGATGACATTAGGGTGAGAGCGGTTTTTCCTGGGCGGCCGGATGCTGTGGCTAGTGCAAGTGATTGACCCCTCAGCCCTTCCAGCGAAAAGCGTCGGCCTGGGGAAGGCCCAGATGAGCCAGCACGCGATAAGCAAATTCGCGCGCCATCTCATCTAAAGACGCAGGACCGTAATAGAACGCCGGAATCAGCGGAAAGATGGTCGCCCCGGCGTCAGCGGCCCGGTACATGTTGCGGATGTGGATTTTATTGAGCGGCGTTTCGCGCACACACAGCACCAGCGGACGCTTCTCTTTGAGCGAGACGTCGGCCGCGCGCTCAATCAGTTGCGCGGCCACGCCGTTGGCGATGCGGGCCAATGTGCCCACGCTGCACGGGATCACGATCATGGCATCCGCGGGATAAGACCCGCTAGCCACGTTCGCCCCGATGTCAGCGTTCGATTGCTCTTTAATCTTTTGTATCTGAATTTTGTTTGGCCCAGCTTTGGATGCGCCAAGAATTCGATCGATGAGGTTGGACCGTCCGTGGATATCCAACTCTTCGGCCATGACGCGCAGGGCGCTGTCGGAAGCGATGAAGTTCACCGTCTCGATCCGCTCGTCGCGCGCGACGGCCAGCAGGATTTGCCGCAGGAATATGGCCCCACTGGCGCCGGTCGTGGCGATGGTCAGATTCTTCGGTGAGCGATTCAGCAACAAGTTCGGCAAACTCCTCCGCACGAGGTCAACTGCATCATGGCCCCGACACCGGAGCATAGGGACTCAATGAACCGGAAGTCAAGACGACCGGCTCGGAAGCTGTGAGCCAGAAACTAGAAACCGGAAACTGGAAACGATTGATGTCCTCAACCACCAATCTCCGATCCCGTCGCAGCGCAGCCCAGTTGCACGCGCTGGCCGGAGTCGAGCGCGAAATCCGCGCCCAGGACTCGCACAACCGCCGCAAATATCTTCGCGAATTCAATCAGGCGTTTCGCACCTACGAGTCTCTGCTCGATTCTGATCAGGTCCAAAATGCACTGCACTCCGCCGACGTTGTTCTCATCGGCGACTATCACGCGCTGCCGGCCGCGCAGCTCCATGCCGCTTCACTCATCGAGCAGCGCGCGCTCGCCGGGGATCGTCCCATCGTGCTCGGCGTCGAGACCATTTTCGCCCGCGACCAGCACATCCTCGACGAATGGTGGCGCCGCGACATCGACGAGACCGAACTCCGCCAGCGCATCCGCTTCGACCTCGATTGGGGATACGATTGGACCCCGTTTCACCAATTGCTGGTCACCGCCCGCGACCATGCCGAAGCCGTCTACGGCCTCGACTGCATGCCGCGCGAAGATTTGCGTAAAATCGGCGCCCGCGACCGTCACGCCGCCGCCAAGCTCGCCGAAATCCGCCAGCGCCACCCTAACTCCGTCATCTTCGTGTTGTTCGGCGAGTCGCATCTCGCCCCCGGCCATTTGCCCCGCGCGCTGCGCCAGCAACTGCCCGGAGAAAAAATTCTTACCGTGTTGCAGAACATCGATGCCCTCTACTGGCGCGCCGCCGGAGAGCACGCCGACAAAGTGGAAGGCGTTCGCGTCAATGACGACGTTCTCTGCGTCTTCAATGCCACGCCCCTCGAAAAATACGAGAGCTATCGCCTGTTTCTCGACCGGTGGAGCCGCTGCGACGACGGTCCCGACTTTGCCCCTACGATTTACAACCTGATTGACAGTCTGGCCAAATTCCTCGAGATCGACCGCTACTCCTCGCATAACGGTACGCAGCCAAAGTTTCTGATCGATATGCTGCCGGAAGTGTATGGCGGTCCATCCGATGCGATGCTGCGCCGTCTGCTGTCGCGCCAGGGCATCGGTGCGGCGGAACGCGAAGCCATGCTGACCAAAGTTGGCGAACGCGGCAGCGCCTACCTGCCGCAGGTGAATGCCTTCTACGTGGGATCATTCCAAATGATCCACGCCGCCGAAGATGCCGCCCGCTTCCTGAATCAGGCCTGTCAGGGCCTGCCGCAACGGCTCAACGGCCAGTCCGGAGAGGAGCGCTCTGAACCGGAACGCCCGGCTAACGGAAACCGCGACCGCAAAGCCACGCTCGACGATTTCTACGCCCGTGTCATTGAACATGCAGTCGCCTATTTCGGTTCGCGGGTGCTCTATCCTTCGCGGCCCGCTCCCGACGACACCTCGCCGCTTTCCCGCGCCGCCCTCGAAAAAGCAGCCCTGGCCGCCATTCGATCCGAGGCGAGCAAGTTCGAGTCCGCGGCGCAGGACCTGGGCTACCGCATCGGATGCCAGATTTATGACGCCTATCTCGCCGGCAAAGTCGCGCCCAGCGGCCTGCGCCGCCTATTCCTCGCTCACCTCAACGAGCCGGGACTGGCCCGCAAAGTCTGCTCCGCGGTGATTGCCAAACTGCGGTCTGCCTCCCGTCCGCTCGCCCGCGCCGCCCACGCCTGAACTCAGCGTTCCCCCGAAATGCTAATCTAGACCTCAGCCCGGCTGCATGCTGGGTGCTGAACCCTGAGTTCCGAAATCTGAGTGCCGCTTGAACTCCGAATCCATCCGCCAACTTTTCGACGATGTCCGCAAAGGCAAGCTCACGCCCGACCATGCCGTCGCTCGCCTGCGCCATCTGCCCTTCGAAGATCTCGGCTTCGCCAAGGTCGATCATCACCGCGCCCTGCGCACCGGCATGCCCGAGGTCATCCTCAGCGAAGGCAAGACTCCAGCCCAGGTGGCAGGAATTTTCGCCCGCCTGGCCAAACATGGCGGCAACATCCTGGCCACACGCGCCAGCGAAAAACAATTTGCTGCCGTAAAGAAAAAAGTTCGCGCCGCTGAATATCGCGAACTCGCCCATGCCGTGGTTCTGCAGCGCGACCCCGCGAAATACGGCAAGGGAATCGTCGCCGTCGTCTCCGCCGGAACCAGCGACATCCCTGTGGCCGAAGAGGCCGTCGTCACGGCCGAACTCATGGGCAACGAAGTCGAACATTTCTACGACGTCGGCGTCGCCGGCATTCACCGCCTGCTGGCCAACCGCGAGGCGCTGGCCAAAGCGCGCGTCGTCATTGTTTGTGCGGGTATGGAAGGCGCCTTGCCCAGCGTCGTCGGAGGCCTGGTCGGCGTTCCGGTCATCGCCGTGCCCACCAGCGTCGGCTACGGTGCTTCGTTCAAGGGAATCGCCGCGCTGCTCGGCATGCTCAATTCCTGCGCCTCCAACGTCAGCGTGGTCAACATCGATAACGGCTTCGGAGCCGGCTACGTCGCCTCGCTCATCAATCGTTTACCATAATCAGCGTTTACCATAACCG
>Ga0209517_10001528_pt1 | contig 34715 bp, 33 predicted proteins | sample PeaSoiMetSII2010_FD_187695 | JGI IMG/M metagenome (GOLD analysis project Ga0209517, IMG submission 187695) | Peat soil microbial communities from Weissenstadt, Germany - SII-2010 (SPAdes) (version 2) | ecosystem: Environmental > Terrestrial > Soil > Wetlands > Peat | place: Germany... | reverse complement strand
CCAGGTACCAGATGGCATATTCCTGGTTCGGGTGCAACGAGCCCGGTTTTGTCGGCAGGCACAAAAACCCTATTACACGCTCATCCTGGCCATTCTTGAGCCCCACAGGTTTGCCGGACAGGTTCTTTCCAGTCGCCTGTATTGCAACCCGAAAGCATTCTGGAAGCTGAACTGGTTCCTGCGCGACTTCGGCTATGACACCGAACTGCTCGGACGGGATGAGGTGGACGAGAATCAGCTCGTAGGCTTAAGCGGAGTCGTCAAGATCAGCCACATCATCTTCAACAACGCTTCCCTGCTCCGGCTCGACGGCTTTGCTCCTGCTGGCCGCTGGGGAGAACTTTCTCCGGCCAATCTGGACAACCCGAAGGTGGCTTGAAATGACTTACAGCTACACCCAGATCAGCCAATACCTCAGTTGCCCCCGGCGTTATCGCCATCGCTATCTCGACGGCTGGAAGGAGAAGGACACCCGGGCAGCAATGCTCTTCGGCCGCGCCTTCGAACAAGCCTTGGCTGCGCTTTTTCGCCGTGAGGATCCCGGAGCAGTCCTATTCGCCCAGTGGTCTGAGTGCCAGAACCAAGCCTTGCACTACTCCAACGGGGATTCTTGGGATCGCATGCTGCAGCAAGGAATCCTGCTATTAACCCGGTTCTGTCAGGACGACCGTGTCCAGATCCGTCAGCCTCGACACAACCTGCAGATCAAGTTCACCCGACCCGTTGCCGGAAACAACGACTTTGTCGCCTATATCGATGCCATCGGCCGACTCGACGGCCGGCGATGCCTGCTCGAGTGGAAGACCACTGCGAGCCGATACCCGGAAGAGCCTGAGGGGCTGCTGGCCTTGGATCCGCAACTGGTCTGCTACTCCTGGATGACCGGCATCGCGGAGGTCGCCCAGATCGTGTTTGTGCGCAGGCGACTGGTCGAGGTCCAGTACCTAAGAACCACAATCACCGACGAGCAGCGGCAAGAGTTCGGCCACTTGGTCGAGACCACGATCCGAAGAATCGAGTCGGCGGAGTTCCTGCCTTACAGTGGCATCCGTTTTCCCCAGAATCCTTGCAGCAGCCGCCCGTATGTGGGCCTTTGTCTTGGAAAGCAGGAGATGGTCGACGCCGCTCTCGTTCGGCGTCCAGGAGCAGAAGATCTTGGTTGGCTTGACGAGCTTACTTACTAGGGATCCGCCCATGCCGCCGAAGTTCACTCGCCGCCGCGCTCTGTTTGTCTTGACGAAGATCGACGAGATCTTGGCCTGGGAGCAGCACAAGGAAACCGAGCGTGACACCAAGTTCGTTGAACTGGGTCGCTATCTGTGCGAGGTACGGTCGGGACAGTACTGGCGGATGGAGAATCTCAAGTCCTTCGATGAGTTCCTGGAGAGGCGTTTTCCGGGGTCGCGGCGGAAGGCTTATTACCTGATGTCGATCCACGAGCACCTGCCGCCGCAGGCAAGAAAACAGCTGAAGGAAGTGGGCTGGACGAAGGGCCTGGAGCTAGCCAAGCTGGCCAGGAGGGACGGGCAGCACTTCGATTGTGCAACCTGGTTGCACAAAGCCCAGCAGATGCCCAAGGAGCAGTTCCAACAGGAGGTGGAAAAGGAACTGACGGGGCGGGACACGGAACCGTGGGAGATTATCTACTTCAAGCTGTACCAGAGCCAGATGCCCGTTATTGAGAAAGCGATCGAGACGGCGGCCCTGATGCTGGGCAGTGATCGGTCCCGAGGCTACTGCCTAGAGATGATTTGTGCAGACTTTTTGGCCGGAGCCAATCTGGACAACGGGGATCCCGAGACGCTGCTGTTCTCGATGGCGAGATTCTTCAAGTTTCTGCCCGGAGAGCAGCGACAGGCATTTCTTGCGGGACTGAGCGAAAAGGCATCATGAGTTTTATTGGCCCGAAGCCCGTGCGCTTGCGGCTGGATGCAGTGGCCTACGAGAGTTTGCGGCAGTGGGTCCTGCGTCGCGATGGCTGGAGGTGTCAAGCATGCGGCACAATGTCTAACCTGGAAGTTCACCACAAGGAATTTCGTAGCCATTCTGGCCACGATTCCGAAGAGAACTTGATCACGCTGTGCAACGCATGCCATGCATGTGTCCACGGCCATGCGTTAGAATCGGGCCAATAACCGGCGTACTTACCCGGCCCAGGTCAAGGTGTAGTCGGCCGGAACGATCGCGAGGGCGCGCTTACCTTGAATTGCATAGCGATGGTCGTGGCAGAGACAGTGACATTCGCGCTGCCGTTTATGCCGGGCGCCCCGATGATGATTGCCGTTATGCTCTGGTTGCCGACCTTCATCAAAGTCACGCCGTTAGTAAACGTATGAGAACCTGCGTCATTTGCAGTAAAGTAGTAGTCGGCTGGAAGTAGGGCGGCGGCCGTGATAGCAGGAGCGTCGCCATTGCGCCGCAGCTTACTAATGACTATAATGACCATGATGACCTCATGGAAAGGGGGATACGCTAGTGGCTACGCAAACGTGGACCGTGGCCGAAGCCAAGGCAAAATTCAGTGAAATCATCCAGCGAGCAATGTCCGAGGGGCCGCAGACGATTACTCGAAAGGGCCGCACCGCGGCCGTGGTCGTCGGGGCGGAGGAATGGCAACGAAAGACACAGCGCGTGGGCAACCTGGCAGAATTTCTTGCAGCATCTCCGCTACGAGGATCGGGACTGAAGGTCCGTCGGCTCAAACAACGGCCTCGGAAGATCAATCTATGAACTTTCTGCTGGACACAAATGCGGTTTCGGAGTGGATCAAGCCGCGACCCAATCCCGGTCTCATCGGCTGGATGGAATCTACCGATGAGGATCGGGTTTTCATAAGTGTCATCACACTGGCAGAGCTCCGCTACGGCGTGGAACGCTTAGCGGCTGGAGCGCGTCGCCGCCGGCTCGAAGAGTGGCTAGGGCACGAATTGCCGCTGCGGTTCGAGAGCAGAATATTGCCCGTCGACACCAATGTCGCAGAAGCTTGGGGCAAGACGGTGTCGCGCAGCGACGCAGCGGGACGTCCGATGGGTGCAATGGACGCATTTCTGGCAGCAACAGCCGAAACCCATCACCTGACTCTGGTGACCCGCAACGTTTCGGATTTTCCGGTGCTTAAAGAGGTTCTCAATCCCTGGACTTAGACACCCCAAGGGCTGATTCTCGATTTACCCACGTTTCGCAAGCACGTTTCTCGTTTTCTGATGGCTTGTCGAATCGACCGAACCGCGAAACAGAAGTTTGAGTTACTTCGCATCCTTTCCTTCGCCGGCCAACTGGCTTCGAGCTCAGAGCCCAAGAAGCTGCCGCAGCCTACAAATGGCATCGGGAACCACGGCGGGCCCGAAGGTTCGCGACCGCCTTTGCCAGATTATTCGCCAGCATCAATTCGATCCCGCGGTGGTCAAAGCTTACGCCACCGATTTCTGTGGCGTGAAGACCCTGCGCGAGGCCACCCGCGAACAGGTGGAAAACTTCGTCGCGCATCTGGCCGATTGGGCCGAGAAGGACCGCAATGCCCTGCTCTGCCAACTCAACAGGGTCGAAAATCGGATTTCTCATGCCGGATTTGCCAAGGGTTCGACTCGATAGCCGAGACAGGGAACTCAAGGTCCGCAACTAATTGAAAGCAAAGGGCGCGGATGGCTCCCTGGGCACCCCTTAAAACACCCTCGGAAGCGCTTATCGAACCCTTACCGAACCCACGCCAGTGCCCTACTGGCCAGTGCTGCCACGAGGCACAATTCTCTCCAGAATGGTGCCGGGAGGGGGATCTTATTTTCTCACCGAGACCGGGACAGCGTTATAAACAAGTTGCAGCGTTCTCTGTAACTTGAGCTTAGTTATCAGCCTACGAGAGGCATTCTGAAACTGATTTCGCTGATTGTCTGCTAGAAAATGCTAGAAGCCTCTCGCAAATCCCTTCAGTTCTCTAGGCGGGCGGGGGATTGCGGCGTGAACATCGTCGCCGTAAACCTCAGCCACTTCCGCTGCGGGAGCATCTCCCGTGTTCTTCAGATCGAAGCCAAAACGGGCGAGTCTAGATTGGTAGACGCAGGAATGACGGTCAGATTGCTGTAAACAAGACTCGCGTACGACAGGCCGAAACCGAAGGGGAAGAGTGGCTCGATCTGTTCCTTGTCAAAGTGACGGTATCCGACAAAGACTCCTTCGCTGTGCTTGATCTGTTTTTTCTCTGGATCTTGCGGATAGTAGCTGTGATAGCTGTCTTCCCACCGGCGCTCCAACGTGACCGGTAAGTTGATAGGTACTGGACAGCAACCAACGGTGGCGAACAGAGCTTGCACTACGTCGAAGGAGGCTCATTCTATCCGTCGACCGGCTCAAATACGGCGTAGTTCGATCGGAGGAATGGCGATTTCCTTCAGCAACTTCTTCCTTCGCGCACTCGGGGCCGTACTCAGAATTTCGTGCCGTTTTTCGCCGACCCGCCTTACAAACGCAGCCCATTCCGGGCCGAATTGCCGGGCCAGTTCTTTGCGCAGGCGGGCAGCCAGCGCGGGACTGCATCCGCTTGTGGAAACCGCGATCTGTAGTGGTCCCCGGTGCACGACTGCGGGATAGAAGAAGTCGCAATGTTGCGGATCATCGACAGAATTGCAGAGAATCTTGCGGGCCTGGCAGGCGCGGAAGACAGATTCATTTGTGGACGGCGAGCCCGTGGCCGCGATCGCCAGAAACGCATCCGTCAGGTCCTGGGCAGAGAATCGGCGTGGCCGCCAAACCAAATGCCCCGCATTGGCCCATTGCTGAATGCGGTGCACGGCCTTGGGGCCGACAACGACGACCTTGGCGCCGCAGGACAGCAAGCCCTCGATCTTGGCCACTGCCACGTCTCCGGCGCCGATGACCACGCACTTTCGCCCAGCCAGCCTGATCATCAGCGGAAACAAGTTCTGGTTGCTGGTCTTCATCGTTCCGGACCATGGTACCCCACTCGCCATCCCCTTCCCTTCAATCAATTCACCAACTGTGCAGAATGTTGCACCTGCGCCCCCGTCCTGCCGAAAGTTTGGCCAAGTGTGATGCTGATCACAGACAGAACCCAGCATTCTCTATTAGTGTGATGCACATTATAGGCATTACTTCCTGGACGTCTATCCCCCGGTCGTCCCCTGGTTCGGAGATACGTAATGGCAAGCAAGAATAATGAGGATGGCGGCTGTTCCGGTAAGAAGACGCCTCTGCTCGATGAGCTCGAAAAGGGGCCCTGGCCCAGCTTTGTCAAAGAAATAAAGTCCGCCGCGGAGACCAGCAAGAGCGCGCAGGATCTGCTCGGACAGCTCGAGCTCTCCTACGAAGAGAAGAAAGGTCACTGGAAGCATGGCGGGTTAGTGGGAGTGCTCGGTTACGGTGGCGGCGTCATCGGGCGTTATAGCGATGTCGGCGAGCAATTCCCGAACGTAGCCCATTTCCATACCCTGCGGGTCAATCATCCCGCGGGGTGGTTTTACACGAGCGCCGCGCTACGCACAATCTGCGACATCTGGGAACGTCACGGGTCCGGGCTTACCAACATGCATGGCTCGACCGGCGACATCATCCTGCTGGGCACGACCACGCCGCAACTCGAGCCCACCTTTCAGGAGCTGGCGCAAGCGGGATTTGACCTGGGCGGTTCCGGTTCCTCCATGCGCACGCCCTCCTGTTGCGTCGGCATGGCGCGATGCGAATGGGCCTGCTATGACGCGATGAAGCTGTGCTACGACCTGACCATGGCCTACCAGGACGAGATGCACCGTCCGCCCTTCCCCTACAAATTCAAGCTCAAATGCGCGGGGTGTCCCAATGACTGCGTAGCGTCGATTGCGCGAGCCGACCTCTCCATTATCGGCACGTGGCGGGACGATATTCAGGTGGACGACGCTGAAGTCACACAGTACGCCGCTGCGGGAGTGTCGATCCAAAAGCACGTTTGCGATCTCTGCCCTACGAAATGCATGGAGTGGGATGGCAAGAAACTCGCGATTGACAACCGGAACTGCGTGCGCTGCATGCATTGCATCAACGTCATGCCCAAGGCGCTGCGGCCGGGCAGCGACCGCGGCGCTGTGATCATGATCGGCGGAAAGGCGCCCATCATGCAGGGCGCGCTGCTTTCTTCCGTGTTGATACCCTTCGTGCCCGCCGCCGAGTTGATGGAAACGCTGCAGGAACTGATCGGCCGGATCTGGGATTTCTGGAATGAGTACGGCAACAACCGCGAGCGGGTCGGCGAACTCGTACAGAGGGTCGGTCTGCCGGCCTTCCTCGACGGCATTGGCCTCGATCCGGTCCCGGAGATGATCGCCTCGCCCCGAGACAATCCTTACATCTACTTTCAGGCACGGAAGGGGGCACAACCATGAGCACGGCACCGAAGCGGATCACCGACATCGGCCCGCCGCGTTACGACAAGTATCTGCCGCCCCTGATCCTGAAGAACTATGGGCAATGGAAGTTTCACGAGAACATTGCTCCGGGGATTTACTGCCACGTCGCGGAGTCCGGCGACAGAATCTACACCGTGCGCGCGGGTTCACCTCGCCTTCTGAGCGTGGGAACACTCCGCATATTTGCGGATCTCGCCGACAAGTATTGTGGCGGCTATCTGCGCTTTACCAGCCGCAATAACGTCGAGTTTCTTCTCGACGACCCCGCGCAGATTGAGCCGCTTCGGCAGGAACTGCAGACATTTGGATTTCCCGTCGGCGGCACGAACAACGCGGTCAGCAACATCGTGCACACGCAAGGCTGGATTCACTGCCACTCCTCGGCCACCGATGCGTCCGGCCTGGTGAAGGGCGTGATGGACGCAGTGTATGACCGCTTTACGCATGAGGATTTGCCGGCAAAGGTTCGGATCGCCGTGGCCTGCTGCCTGAATATGTGCGGTGCCGTTCATTGTTCCGATATCGCTATCTTGGGCGTACACCGTCTTCCACCCAAGGTCCAAAAGGACCAGATCCGGCGAGTATGTGAAGTTCCGACTCTGATTGCGTCGTGTCCGACAGGGGCGATCCGGCCAGAAACCACTGCCGAGGGTAAACCCTCGGTCAGCTTGATTGAAGGCCAGTGCATGTATTGCGGCAACTGCTACACGGTTTGCCCAGCGATGCCGATGAACGACCCGGACAATGACGGTCTGTCAATCTGGGTGGGCGGGAAGGTGAGCAACGCGCGGACTGCGCCAAAGTTTTCCAAGCTGGCGATTCCGTTTTTGCCGAATCATCCACCGCGCTGGCCCGAGGTCGTCGAAGCGGTGGTGAAGATTCTCGATGTATATACCAACAACGCCCGCAAGTATGAGCGGGTGGGCGAGTGGATCGACCGGATTGGCTGGCCTCGGTTCTTTCAGCTCACCGGAATTGAATTCACCCGGTATCACATCGATGACTTCAAACATGCCGGACTGACCTATGCCCGGTCGGCACATGTGCGGTACTGAGTTAGGCGGTTCCCTCCCCAAAATAAGAGGAAAGAACGGATGGGGTTATTCAAAGAAGTAAGAAAGCCGGTCATTAAGGTTGCACCTGCCGGTGTGGGCGAGATCAGCCCATTGCGGCCCCTCTTTGTGGCGAAGTCGGCTCCCTGCTCCTCCGGTTGTCCCAACGGCAACCAGATTCGCGACTTATTAGTAATGATCGCGCAGGCGAAAGACTACGGCCTGACTACCGAGCAAGCATTCGAGAAGGCATGGAATCGTATCGTCGAAAGGAATCCGCTGCCGGCGATTACGGGCCGAGTTTGCCCTCATCCGTGCGAGGACGCCTGCAACCGCAATGCGAAAGACGGGGCCGTTGCGTTTCATGAGATCGAACGCAGGCTTGGCGATTTTGGCATCGCCAGGAAACTGAAACTCCCACGCATTACGAGCGACGCGCGTCCGCAGAAGATCGCCGTGGTTGGGGCGGGCCCGGCAGGTTTGTCTTGCGCGTACCAACTCGCCCGCCGCGGATATGGGGTCACGATCTTCGAGAGTCTTTCCCTTCCGGGTGGCCTGCTGCGCTATGGCATCCCGGAATTTCGTTTGCAGCGTGATGTTCTCGAAGCGGAAATCGGCCGGATTCTCCGCTTGGGAATTGAGCTGCGGTGCAATTGCCGAATTGGACGTGATATCTCGCTGGAGCAACTCCGCGGCGACTACAACGCCGTATTTGTCGGAACGGGGGCGTGGAAGCCCATGCCGCTCCATGTGCCGGGCGAGAGCGCCAGCAATGTGATGGGCGCGGTCGATTTCTTGCGCCGTGTGAATGCGAACGAAAACATCGAACTCGGCCGGAAGGTAGTGGTTGTGGGCGCCGGCTTGACTGCGATCGATGTGGCTTATATCGCCCAAGGACGTAGCGCTCACGTCACCATGGTCGCCGCCGAGATCACCGCAGACAAAGCCGAGATGACTGCGTTGCAAGAAAAAGGCGTCCGCGTGGAAGCGCCCGCGGTTCCGGTGGCAATTATTGCGAAAGACGGCCGCGCCAAAGCCGTGCGCAGCGCCTACCTGAGCGGCACAGGGGCAGAGCCGATCGAGTTTGATCTGGATGCGGACTTCGTCATCGTCGCCACAAACCGGGAGCCGGATCTTCACGGCTTTGAACGCGTTTCGGATGGCCACAGTTGGTTTCGTATTGACAACTTCGGCAGAGCGGGGGCGGGGCTCTTTGCCGGTGGCGATAACACGGGTTTGAGCACAGTCACCGGCGCCATTGCACAGGGACGCCTGGCCGCCGAAACGATGGATCGGGAATTTCAGGGCTTGGAGCCGGAGAAGCCCATCCCGGTTCCGGTCATGACTCCCGACAAGATGAAGCTGGACTGGTACCAGGCTGCACCACGACGCCTGCCAACCAATGGCACGGGGCACCTTTCCGACCCCATTCATGCGACGGAATGGAATGAAGAGGCGTTGGTAAACGAGGCCAAGCGGTGCATGTCGTGCGGGATGTGCATGGACTGTGAAACCTGCTGGATGTACTGCAGCAACAACTGCTTTGTCCGGCTGCCGAAGGGCCAACACAGCAGCATCAAGATCGAACTGTGCAACGGCTGCAAGAAGTGCGCAGAGGCCTGTCCATCGGGCTATATCGAGCTGTTTTGAAAAAAAGGAGCGAACTGATGCCGGAGTTTGTCATCGAAGGGCGAAGCTACGAAGTGGATGAGGACGGTTTCTTGCAAGAGCCGGAACGCTGGAATGAGGAAGTCGCGAAGGACTTCGCCAGTACAGAAGCGGTCACTGAGCTAACCGACGGCCACTGGAAAGTCATCAACTACATTCGCAACTACTACCTCGAGTTTGGAATCGCCCCCATGATTCGCAAGTTGTGCAAGGAAACCGGATACAAGCTGAAAGAAATCTATGGACTCTTCCCCTCCGGCCCGGCAAAGGGAGCATGCAAGCTGGCTGGACTGCCGAAGCCGACGGGTTGTGTGTAAAGGACCATGAACATCGAGCGCGAGATCTTGGAGACGTGGATCGGGACGTTGGCCGATTCGCATTCCCAGATGTCTGCCTCCCTGCTTGCACCCAAGCCGGATCCGTTCCGTAATCCGGTGGGATATGCGATCCGCACAAGCATGGGGGAGCTTTGGAAGCAGTTGAAAGGTGACATGGATCCGCAAGCGGTCGACTCGGCCCTTGACGTGGTACTGCGTATCCGCGCCGTACAGGACTTGTCAGTGACCGAGGCTGTGGGTTTTGTAGTTCGCTTGCGGCCCATTCTGCGCCAACTGTCCGCGACATCTGAGTTCGCATCATTCGACGAGCGGATTGATCAGCTTGCGCTGGCTGCCTTCGACAAGTACGTGCAGTGCCGTGATCAGCTTCGCGCCGCACGTCTCCACGAAATAGGACGGTTGACGCGTCCACACCGGTCAAGGGGAAGGGTTGGCGTATGAATGCATTCCGCGGACTGATTGCCGTTCTCGGGATTGCGTTACTGGCCGCGGCCACCGCGTGGCTCAACCTTTCTCGGGTCCTTGTGGTCATTCCGTATCTCGCGTTCGTTTTCTTTCTGGTTGGCTTCAGTTATCGCATTCTGCTTTGGGCGGGTTCTCCTGTCCCGTTTCGCATCACCACGACCTGCGGCCAGCAGAAATCACTTCCCTGGATTAAGCACGCACCGTTGGAGAACCCATCGACGGGTTGGGGAGTGCTGGGTCGCATGTTCCTGGAGGTCTTCCTCTTTCGGTCCCTGTCGCGTAATAGCCGCGCACGGCTGAGAGATGGAAAAGTCAGTTTCCGCCCCGATCAATGGTTGTGGCTGGGAGCGTGGGCCTTTCACTGGTCGTTGCTTGTGATCCTGCTGCGGCATTTGCGTTTCTTCCTGCAGCCGATTCCCGCCATGGTGAACAGGATTGAGCGGATCGACGGGTTCCTCCAAATCGGATTCCCACACGTTTATCTCTCTGACCTGGTCATCGTCTGCGCGCTGACGTACCTGATTAAGCGCCGGCTTCATGATCCCCTGCTGCGTTTTGTGTCGTTGTTCTCAGACTATTTCGTGCTCGTTCTTCTGGGCGGGATCGTGCTCTCGGGTTTATTGATGCGGTTTGCATTTCGAGATGATTTGCTTGCCGTCAAACAGTTCGCGCTCAGTTTGGCTGCCTTGCGCCCGCATGTGCCCACAAGCGTGAGCCCGCTCTTCGTGATCCACTTGATGTTGGTCAGCACGCTGGTGGCTTACTTTCCTGCCAGCAAACTCGTGCACATGGCCGGAGTTTTCCTTAGTCCGACACGAAACCTGGCGAACAACAACCGGGCCAAACGCCACTTCAATCCTTGGAATGCTCCCGTCGTGAGCCGCTCGTACGCGGATTGGGAGCACGACTTTCAGAACAAGTTGAGAGCGGCCGCAATTCCGCTCGAGGTAAAGGATGCCGGAAAAGCTGTTACAGATTGAACAGGCGCCACCGCGCGGCGACTGGACCGACGCCACGGTCCCGTTTCGCAAGGGCTTCTTCTGTTACGGCGGGACCCCAAAAAGCGTGTCCGCTCTCGGTCTGCCCAATCCGCGCAAGTGGCAGCCCTTCGACCCTGACTGGCAGCTTCCCTCGGGCTGGAAGGAGACAATCCTCGCCGGCATGAAAGAGCGGCTGGACAAGTACCGCTCCTTCCGCCTCTTCATGGACATTTGCGTTCGGTGCGGCGCGTGTTTCGACAAGTGCCATTTCTATCTCGGCTCTGGCGATCCCAAGAACATGCCGGCCCTGCGCGCTGAGTTGTTGCGTTCGATCTATCGCCGTTACTTCACAACCAGCGGAAAATTCTTGGGCGCGCTTGCCGGCGGCCGGGAACTAACCGAAGACGTAATCAAGGAGTGGTTCTACTACTTCTACCAGTGCACGGAGTGCCGCCGCTGCTCGGTGTTTTGTCCTTACGGAATCGATACCGCCGAGATCACCATGATTGCCCGCGAACTGCTGGATTCCATCGGCTGCAGCATCAACTGGGTGATCGAACCCGCGGCCAATTGTTTCCGCACCGGGAACCACCTGGGAATCCAGCCGCACGCTTTCAAGGACAGCATTCAATTCGCCGCCGATGAGGTCAAAGAACTCACCGGGATCACGATCGACGTTCCCATTAACCGCAAGGGAGCGGAAGTCCTGTTTGTGATGCCGTCCGCCGATTACTTCGGAGAGCCGCACTTCTACACTCTGCTCGGCTACCTGATGATGTTTCATGAGGTCGGCCTCGACTACACGGTCAGCGCATTTGCTTCCGAAGGTGGGAATTTTGGCCTTTTCTCATCGCATGAACTCACCAAGCGGCTGAACGCCAAGATTTACGAAGAGGCAAAGCGGCTCGGGGTCAAATGGATCCTGGGTGGGGAATGCGGTCACATGTGGCGGGTCCTGCACCAGTACATGGACACCATGAACGGGCCGGCCGATTTCCTTGAGCCTCCGGTTTCACCGATTACGGGTACCCGTTTCGAAAACGCGCGCTCGACCTGCGCGGTCCACATCTGCGAGTTCACCGCCGACCTGCTCTACCACAACAAGCTGCAGGTGGACCCCAGCCGGAACGACCGCTGGAAGGTCACGTTTCACGACTCGTGCAATCCCTCCCGCGCCATGGGGCTGCTTGAGGAACCGCGCTACATCCTGAAGAGCGTTTGCCGAAGTTTCCACGAAATGCCCGAGGACACGATCCGCGAAAAGACTTTCTGCTGTGGAAGCGGAGCCGGTCTGGGCACGGATGAGAACCTGGAAGCCCGGCTGCGAGGGGGCTTCCCGCGCGCCAATGCGGTCAAGTACGTCAAGGAAACGCATGACGTTAATTTGCTCGCCTGCATTTGCGCGATCGACAAGGCGACGTTGCCCACGCTCATGGAGTATTGGGTGCCGGGCGTAGAGGTGGCCGGAGTCCATGAACTGCTAGGCAACGCACTAGTAATGACAGGGGAAACGGAACGGACAACGGATCTTCGTGGAGAGCCACTGCCGGGAGGGAGCGAGCCATGAACGACCGGCCTTTCATCCTCGGCGGACTTATCGTCTTCGTCGTTTTCGTAACGATTCCTGTCTGGCGAAGCCTGGCCACGCCAAAGGTCACGCTGGCGGCGCCGCAATTGGCGGTTCCTGCCCGGGAAACACAGTGCGTCGCTCCCGTGAGCTACATGCGCACCTCTCACATGCAGCTGTTGCAAGAGTGGCGTGACGATGTGGTCCGCCGCCAGCAACGCCAATACGTGGCATTCAACGGACGCACCTATCAGAAGGACTTGACGCGGACCTGCCTCTCGCGTTGTCACGGCAGCCGGAAAGAATTCTGTGACCGATGCCACGAGTACAACGGGGTTACGGCGCCGGACTGCTGGAACTGCCATAGCGACGCTTTGCGCGCTGCAGGGGGCACCCGATGAAGATCACTCGCAAACGGTTCCTCCAGTTATCTGGCTTGTCGCTCATCGCCGTGGCGGCGAAGAGAATGGTGCGCGTGATGGCAGCCAGCACCTCGGCGCCGGAGAGCACCAAAACAGTTCGGTGGGGTATGGCAATTGATCTTGAGAAGTGCCGCCTGGATCAAGGCTGCGACGGATGCATCAAGGCTTGCCACTCGGCTCACAACGTGCCGCAATTCGCCGACCGGGCTCATGAGGTGAAGTGGATCTGGAAGCAGCCTTTCGAAGACGTATTCCCGTTCGCTGAAACTGAGTACACGCGGGAGGCGCACGCCAACCAACCCGTGCTGCTGCTGTGCGACCATTGCGACGATCCGCCATGTGTCGACGTGTGTCCGGTGGAGGCAACCTGGCGGACCGACACCGGCGTGGTCACCGTTGATTTTCATCGCTGCATCGGCTGCCGCTACTGCATGGCCGCCTGTCCCTACGGTTCGCGCAGCTTCAACTGGCAGGATCCGCGACCGGCGATCCCGGCGGTGAATCCCGACTTCCCCACGCGTACCAAGGGAGTGGTTGAGAAGTGCAACTTCTGTGAGGAGAGACTGGCCAAGAACCTGGCGCCACTGTGCGTCGAGGCTTGCCCAGAGAAAGCTCTGATTTTTGGAGATCTGGAACAAAAGGATTCGGAAATACGGAACGTATTGCGTTCGCGGTTTTCAGTGCAGCGCAAACCCGAACTTGGCACTGGTCCTTCGGTTTATTACCTGACGTAGCGATTGCCCATGTCGATGGTGGAACAAATTCTTGCAGGAAGCCACAGATACAAACTGTGGATCGGGGGACTTTTGCTGGTCGTCCTGGCCGGCCTGCTCTGTTACCTGCAACAGCTGTCACAAGGCCTGGTCATTACGGGATTAGGCCGGGATGTAACCTGGGGCCTGTACATCGCCCAGTTCACATTCTTCGTCGGCATCGCTGCTTCCGCGGTGACGGTCGTATTGCCTTACTACCTGCACGACTACAAGCAGTTCGCACGCCTCACCATTCTGGGCGAACTCCTTGCCATTACCGCCGTCATCATGTCGGGGCTGTTCATTCTCGTCGATTTAGGCCAGCCGTCCCGAGTTTTGAACATCGTTCTGCATCCCCAACCGCAATCCGTAATGTTCTGGGACCTGATCGCGCTGAGCGGATACTTTCTGCTCAATGTCGTGATTGCAACCGGCACCATCAACGCGAGGCGGGAGCACGTTCCAACCTCCGGGTGGATAAGGACCCTGGCCCTGATTTCCATTCCATGGGCAATCAGTATCCACACCGTGACGGCGTTCCTGTTCAGTGGGCTACCCGGGCGGTCTTACTGGTTGACCGCAATTCTGGCCCCACGATTCCTGGCTTCCGCCTTTGCTTCAGGACCAGCACTCTTGATCCTGCTGTGTTTCATCGCCCGCAAACTGACTGGATTTGACGTCGGCAACGAGGCCCTTCACAAGCTGGCGGTGATTATCACCTACGCCGCCGCGATCAATGTCTTTTTTGTACTGGCGGAAGTATTCAGCGCCTTCTACAGCGAGATACCCGAGTACGAAGCAGGGTTTGTTTATCTCTTCGTTGGTATGGGCGGAGACCGTCACCTCGTTCCCTGGATGTGGCTTTCCTTCGTGCTCTCTCTGGCAGCGCTGGTTCTGCTGCTGGTTCCGCGCTGGCGAAGTAAAGACCGCCTGCTGGCCGCGGCATGCCTCTGCATCTTTGTCTCGATCTGGCTCGAGAAAGGGCTGGGGCTGATCATCGGCGGCATGGTGCCCTCTCCCCTGGGGACGATTACCCGGTACGCGCCAACGCTGCCCGAGTGGACGATCGTGCTCGGCATTTGGGCCATTGGCGCTCTGATGACCACCGCGTTTTTCAAAACCACGTTCTCGATCTGGGAGAGTAACGGCGGAGATTAATCGTCAAGGAGACCCACAATGTCAACCACAACCCCTGCAGCTGTACCCGAGAGCGCATCGCCACCGGAGGCGGCCATTGCCATCGCACAAAGAAGGCTGACTGAAGACTGGTTAGCTGTCTGGATCGGAATTTTCATATTCCTCCTTTCGTTGGTATTGCTGCTCGGGAAGGATGCGCTGGGATGGGCCGTCACAACTTCGGTGTGGACAGTCCCAGCGAAGGCACTCGCGCCGGCTTCGAGACAGTACGCCACGCTGCATCCCCTTTTTTCGCTGGTGGCAACGTATCTATTCCTGCTTGGAATCCTGCTCGTCGCGGCCAAGGCCCTGCGCGCCAACGTCGCACGCTTCGCCCAGGGATTCACCGCGGTATTCGTTTTGAGCTACGCCTGCTGGTTTCTTGGCAGCTGGGCCTATATCGCCGCCACACCCGACAAGCGTGCCGGGCTGAAGATTTCATGGTCGCTTAGCCTCACCAATGAGTCGGGGTTCATCATCGCCCTGATTGCGGGCTTGCTGGTCGGCAACTTCCTGCCCGGAGCCGCCCGGTCTTTGAAGGAGGCTATTCGGCCGGAACTGTATATCAAGATCGGCATCGTGATCCTCGGCGGATTCCTCGGGATTGCGGCACTGGAACAACGGCAACTGGCCGCATCCGTCATGCTGCGTGGCGTTTGCGCCATCATCGAGGCGTACCTGATTTACTGGCCCATAGTGTACTTCGTTTCGCGGCGCTATTTTGGCTTCAGCCGGGAATGGGCTGCGCCGTTGGCGTCCGGCATTTCCATTTGTGGCGTTTCGGCGGCGATCGCGACCGGCAGCGCGATCCGGGCGCGTCCCGTCGTGCCCATCATGGTTTCGTCGCTGGTTGTCATCTTCGCGGTCATTGAGCTCATTCTGCTTCCCTTCGCGGCGCAGCACTATCTGAGCGGCCAGCTGATGGTCGCGGCCGCATGGATGGGACTCGCGGTAAAGACCGACGGAGCGGCGGTCGCCAGTGGCGCTATCGCGGACTCACTCATTCGAGCGAAGGCAGCAGCATCGGGTGTGATGTTCCAACCCGGATGGATACTCGGCGTCAGCACGACAGTGAAGGTCTTCATCGATGTCTTCATCGGCGTTTGGGCGTTCATCCTTGCCTGGATCTGGTCATCGAAAATCGAACGCCGCCAGGGAGATCAGGTACGGTTCGTGGAGATCTGGCAGCGTTTTCCGAAGTTCATCCTGGGCTACGCCGCGACCTTCCTGATCGTGCTTGCCATCGGCATGGCGGTGCCCGGTCTTGCGCCCAAGATTAAGTCTGCAATGGGGCAAGCGAATGTGTTCCGCTCCATCTTCTTCCTGATGACGTTCTTTGCCATCGGCGCGATGTCAAACTTCCGCCGGCTATGGCAGGAGGGCTTTGCAAAACTGGCTGCGGTCTACGTCCTCTGTCTGTTCGGATACATCATCTGGGTTGGGCTGCTGATTTCCTGGTTGTTCTTCCACGGCGTATTACCGCCAATCGCGAAAGGGTGAACTATGTCAGAACCACGCATGAGTGAAGAGCTTAAACGAATGAAGACCGAGTACGAACCGCTTCTTCCGATTGAACGCAAGCTGATCTGGTGGACATTCGGCAGCGGGGTCGTCTTGTTGGCACTTTTCGTGTTCATCAGTCGAGCAGTTTCCTAAGAACGCGCTGGCACGAGCCGCATCGGCAAGCGGATGGACTGCGGCTGTGCCGGTGGTGACGGAGTAGATCGGAGGAAGTGTTGGCGACGACAAGCGGCAAAGTCTACTTAGTGGGAGCGGGGCCGGGGCATCCGGATCTTCTTACCGTCAGGGCCGTACGACTCATCCAGGCAGCTGACGTCATCGTCTACGACCGTCTGATCCAGCAGGAAGTTCTGGCCCTGGCCAAGCCCACTGCCCAGAAGATCTTCATGGGCAAAGCGCTGGGGAAACACGCCTCGCGGCAGAGCAAGATTCATGAATTGCTCGTCCAGCAGGCGAAACTGGGCAAGGTGGTGATTCGCCTCAAAGGCGGAGATCCGTTTCTGTTTGGCCGCGGTGGCGAGGAGGCTGAATATCTGGTCGAGCACGGGGTCGCGTTCGAAGTCGTCCCCGGCGTCTCTTCCTGCCTCTCAGCGCCGCTGAGCGCCGGCATTCCAGTCACTCATCGGGATGTCGCGTCCTCAGTGGTGATCGTCACCGGGCACAATTCTTGCGGACACGACGACCGCACCGACTGGCAGGCACTGAGTAAAGTGGACACGTTGGTAGTCCTGATGAGTGTGCACAACGTTGGACGCATCACGCAGGCTTTGATCGACGCCGGGCGCTCATGTGACACCCCGGCTGCCATGGTCCAAATGGCGTTCTGGCCCGGACAGCAAGTCGTGGTGGGCACTTTGGAGACCATTGCGGAAGAAGTTCGCCGTGCGCGAGTGGAGGCACCCGCCACGCTGGTGATCGGCGAGGTTGTGCGTCTGCACGAAAAGTTGAAACAAGATTCCGCGGGCGCGGCCTACGATTGGCAACGGTCGATTTTGGACATGCTCGTGCCTGTCGGCGGGCAGCCTGAAGACCACAGTTGGAATCTCTCAGAACAAGATGACGATGATTCGCCACGGGCAGCTGCATTTGAGGAGGAGGTTTTATGACGGACGCCTCTCCACTGAGGGTCGAGATTGTGGCCGATGACATGTTCGCGTTGGTGAAAGAGTGTACCGGCAAGCGGAAGCTCAAGGCCGGCGACCTGACCAAGGCGATGATCGCAAAACACGGCGAACCCGTATGCGACAAGGAGACCTGCAGGAAGGCGATCCGGATGCTCATTGACTCCGGCCGTTGCATCTACACGTATCTTGGCGGCTCCTACATCGAGCTGCCAGCGCCGCCTGAAGACGCGCAGCAATTATGATGGCAGCTAGACCATGGGCGATCTGAGGACATTTCCAAGGTTGGTCATCGGCGGGATGTCCGGCAGTTCCGGCAAGACCATCGTCTCCCTGGGCCTGATGCACCTGCTCCGGCGCGCAGGCGTCGAGGTGCGCGCTTTCAAGAAGGGACCCGACTACATTGACGCCGCCTGGCTTGCCTGGGCATCCTCCCACACGGCCAGGAATCTGGACACATTTCTGATGGGGCCGGAACGCGTTGTGGAGTCCTTCATTCATCACGCAACTTCTTCCGGCATGAACGTCATCGAGGGCAATCGAGGTCTGTTCGACGGGTACGATGCCGCCGGCACCCATAGTACGGCCGCGCTGGCCCGCTGTCTTTCCGCTCCAGTTCTCCTGGTGGTAAACGCCAGCAAGGTCACTCGCACCGCCGCTGCATTTGTCCTGGGCTGTCAGAAGCTTGATCTCTCCCTTGCGATCCGAGGCGTGATCTTGAACAACGTCAGTGGCGAACGTCACCGCGACGTGACGCGTGACGCGATCGAGTCGGCCTGTGGCATTCCTGTCGTGGGATGTCTGCCTCAGGTCAAGAGTGGTCTATTGCCGGAACGGCATTTGGGATTGGTCCCTCCGCAGGAGCACTTCACCACCGAGAAACTCGGCCAGGATCTCTTGCAGTTGGTGGAGGGCCGACTTGACGTGGATGCAACCTTGTCCATCGGGCGGGACGCACCGCCATTACCATGGATCCAGGAACCCAGCCCTACGCCGCCCACTACCTCCACCGTGACCATCGGCTACCTGAAGGATGCTGCCTTCACCTTTTACTATCCAGACAATCTGGAGACGCTGGAACAGTCGGGCGCCTCACTGGTTCCGGTCTCCGCCCTGGACGCCACCGCACTACCGGAGAATCTGCAGGCCCTCTATATCGGAGGCGGTTTTCCGGAAACGCATGCGCGGGCATTAGCTGGGAACACTCCGTTCCTGCAATCTCTGCGGAATGCAGCCCTGCGCGGTTTACCAATCTACGCGGAGTGTGGCGGCCTGATCCTGCTGGCCAGGAATCTGTTGTGGAAGGACATTCGTTATCCGATGGCGGCAGTTTTCCCGTTTGATGTGGGGGTTTGTGACTCCCCGCAAGGCCACGGCTACAGCGAATTGCGCGTGGTGGCGCCGAATCCGTTCTTCCCAACGGGAATAACTCTCCGAGGCCATGAATTTCACTATTCGCGCATCGTGCCCTGCGCTGAAACAATCTCAACCGCCTGCCTCGTCGAACGGGGTACGGGATGCTTTGACAAGCGCGAGTTCGTTATGACCAACAATGTGGTCGCAACCTACACGCATATGCACGCTGTAGGAACGCCAGAGTGGGCCGCGGGGATGGTCAACGCGGCGAGGAGTTTTGCGCCCCCGCGAGATTCTCGCAACTGAAGAGTGAACAACCGCAGAGATACGACTGCGGCACTCTGCGCCGCCTGCCAACAGATCCAGGCAAATTGAATTATGCCCTCAGTCGTACAGGCTGTTCTTCTGCAATAGCAATCGGCACTACCTGCGCCGGTTTGATAGCCCGTTCTCGCGACCAGCGGGCGATTTCGGAGACGCCATGGATGGCAGCATCGACATCAGCATCGGTGTTGAACGCGCCGACCGAGAAGCGCACCCCGCCATGATTCTCGACCAGGTCGAGTTGTCTATGAACCAGCGGAGCGCAGTGCAGACCCGTGCGAGTGGCGATATTGTGGTCCACGTCGAGGATTGTGCCAACATCCGCCGGATCGACCCCCGCCATGTTCATCAGGATGGTCGAGAGATGATTCTGCAGGTTGTCACAACAGTACAACTGAACCCCGTCAATCGCCTGCAGTCCCTCCACGAGTTTGCTGGCGAGCCTCATCTCGCGGGCATGGACGTGCTTCATGTCGTTTTCCTCAAGCCAGTCCTGGCCAGCCCATAGCGAGGCCACGCCTACCATGTTGGGAGTTCCGAACTCCAGCCGCCACGGGTATTCCTCGAGGTGGTACGGTTCCACCGATCGAACCCCGGTGCCGCCGGCGCGCACCTGGCGGACCTCGACGTGCTTCCGAATGCACAGCCCACCAATGCCCATGCTGCCCATCAGCGCCTTGTGCCCGGTAAAGGCCACGACATCGATGTTCATTTCCTTCATGCGAATGGGAATGATCCCTGCAGTCTGGGCCGAATCGACCACAAAAGTGAGTCCATGTTCACGGCAGATGCTGCCGATTTCTTTGAGCGGCTGCACCGTGCCGATGACGTTGGAGCCGTGATTCACAATCACGACTTTCGTGTTGCTGCGAATCGCTCGACGCACCTCATCCGGGTTGATGAACCCTGCTGCGTCAAAGGGTAAATAGGTGGCTTCGCAGCCATGATCGCGGACCATGTGGTTGACCGGGCGGATTACAGAGTTGTGCTCCAGATTGGTCGTGATGACGTGGTCGCCGGGGTTGAATACGCCGGGAATGATCAAGTTCAGGGCATCGGTGACGTTGTAGGAAAAGATGAGTCTCTCCGGAGCGTCCTCATCCCCGCCGAAGAACTTCGTCAGGCGCAGACGAAGGTTGGTGAGCAGGGAGCCTGCCTCAATGGCAAGATCGTAGCCGCTGCGGCCTGGATTCACACCCTGAGTACGATAGAAGTGATCCATGAAGCGGTAGACACTTTCCGGTTTTGGCCATACCGTCGCTGCGTTATCGAAGTAAATCAAATCGTGTTTCATGGTCCCTCTCCCTTGACCCGCTCCGGTCAACTATTGCCTGACTATTGCCTATTACAACAATAGGCATACTTACTATCTAACTTGCAATTCTCCGACCAATATCCCTGGTGTTGCGCCTACAAGTTCTTTGGTTTCAGCATATTACCGCGGGTGAGCAGAGCCCCATCCCGGTGTGAATTACATTGCACCTTACTTGCACAAGATGTCCAACAAGTTCTTGTTGCCATGCAAGCCCGTTGCTTCCTTCTTCCCGATTCGGTTCGCGTAAGAAGGTTTACCCGAAGTAGTATGCAGCATCGGCTGGACGCGCCACCCGCGGGAACCACAGCGGACGCCGCAGCTTCCCAGGACCGGGCGCCGGCCGCGCCAGTGCCTTCCATCGCTGATACACCGCATGGGAAAGATTGGTATCCACAAAGATGTCACCGTAACGGTCATCCCTCCCGGCTCGCTCCACGCGAACCACCTGGTGCCAGCAGTGCATTCCGCTGAGTGGATCGGGATGGACCGGAAACGTAATGTCCTGATGCACGCCGGCATCACTCCACCAAACCCGCTGGGTGTCGGGATCGGAACTTTCATAAGGCTCGACTCCGTCGATTTGGCGCATCTTCCACTTTCCCTTGCCAATTTCCCTCAGGTCGACCCACGCGCTGGAGAAGCGCTCGATGTGATCTTTCTTGTTCAAGCGCCACCGTCCGAGGTGATGCGAGCAGGCCACCACACCGGGCGCGATGCCCTCAGTAATCCATGCGTGCAAAACGAAGAACCCAATTTCGGTGTGCACCTTGATCAGGTCGCCCGTGCGGACCATGCCGAGTTTTTCCGCGTCGATTGGATTGACCCACAGGGGATTCTTGTGGGCAATTTCGTAAAGAAGTTTGGCGTTGCCCGAGCGCGTATGAATCAACGTGGGGAGACGAAAGATGGGCAATAGCGTGAAGACTTCGCCGTTTGCGTCCTTCGGCCATTCGACAACTGGAAGATACTTCCGGTCAACGGCGGCATTTGTAGATCCCAGCGATGCCGCCTGAGCGGCCCGGTCCACGTGGCTGCGGTAGTACTCTGGCAGAGCGAACTCCGGCCATTTCCAATCGGCCAGGGTTCTTGAGAATATCTCCAGCTTTCGCGAAGGCGTATTATACCCAACTACAGCCTTTTCGTTGTTCATCACACCGACTGGTTTGCCTTGCTTGGTGATGAGTCCGCTCGGTTCGACCTTCGTGCCCTCGAGTTCCGCCGAAGAAAGTGGCTTCTCGTTGAGCTTGTAAACGTCGGTGGTCACTTCGTAAGCGCCATACCTCCGCATGTAAGCGAGCGGCGAGAGGTTTTCCTTCTTGGCCGCCTCGGGAAGCCCGGGAACTGAATTTTCAAAAATCCATCCGTAGTATTCGTCCACCGTAATCTTCTGTCCCGGCTGGTACGGCGACTCGAACCACTGCCGAATGCCCATCGAGCCGTCGGGATCGATGGCCCAAGAAAGATTGATCCAGAATTCATCCTCTTCCCACACTTCGCCCGGATTCGCCTGGTACGTGTAATCGACTTTCTTCCCTTGCTTCTCCTGAAACACTCGCAGTACAGGCTGGCGGAATCCGATCCATTTGCTGGCGTGGGTCTCCTGACTCATCAGGTCGTGGCGTTCTGACGAAAGCCCCATTGGCAGGACATAGTCGGCGTACCAGGCGGTTTCGCTCCAGGTGGGAGTGAGCGCGGCATGCAACCCCACGAGTTTTTCATCGCGCAGTACTTCGATCCACGAGAAACCGTCCGGATACGTCCATACTGGGTTGAACACGCGCGTGAAATAGGTTTCCAAGCGGCCGCGGCCTTCCTTAATCAAGTGCGGGAGCAGCATCGACATTTCGTGCGTGCACAGCGGCCACTCCGGCGGATACAGCAATTCATTCCACCTTTGCTGCGGTGGCGGAACCTTGAAGGGGCGCGGAACAAACTTATTCCAGGCGTTCAAACTGTGTCCGCCTTCCGTTCCAACGGAACCCGTCAGTACATGAAGTAGGACCAGCGCTCGCACCGGCTGCCATCCCCCTAGGTTCCCCGATGCGCTGCCGCGCCATAGGTGCGACGCAAAGCGGCTGCCGGCGGCGGCTATTTCGCGCGCGACCTTGACGACGACCTCGGCCTTGACTCCGCTTTCCTTTTCGGCGAATTCCGGAGTGTATTGCGCGTAATGCCGTTTCAACGCTTCGACGAATGTCCCGAACGTTTGCCCTTTGGCTCGAAAACCGTCGAACTCAGCTTCTTCCCAGTTCGTCCAGTTCTTCATGAACGTCGGGTCGAAGCGATTCTCGTCGAGGATCACCTTGGCCATCGCCAAGAGCACCGCTGCTTCGGTGCCCGGGTAGCTTGGCATCCAGTAGTCCGCCATGCTGGCCGTATTTGAAAGACGCGGATCCATGACAGCGAGTTTTGCACCAGCCATTTTGCCGTCGATGATTCTCTGCGCGTGAGGATTGAAATAATGTCCTGACTCCAGGTGCGCAGACAGAAGCAAGATAAAGTGCGCGTTGGCATGATCAGGCGACGGCCGGTCGGCATGATGCCAAAGCACATATCCGAATCGCGCCGAGGAGGAGCAGATGTTGGTATGAGAGTTGTGGCCGTCGATGCCCCACGCCTGCAACGTGCGCTCCATGATGAAGTCATACCCCGGCCGGCCGACGTGATACATAACTTCTTCCCCGCGGCCTTCCTGAATTGCTGTTCGGATGCGCCCGCCGATAGTTTCAAGCACCTCATCCCACGATGTTCGTGCCCATTGCCCTCCACCGCGCGGCCCAACTCTTTTCATCGGATAAAAGACTCGATCCGGATCGTGGATCTGATTGATGACGGCTGGCCCTTTGGCGCAAACTCGGCCCCGGCTGGCCGGATGTTTCGGGTTGCCTTCGAACTTCGCGATCTGCCCGGTTTCCTTATCGACATACGCCAGCAGCCCGCAAGCAGATTCGCAATTGAAACAGATGGTCGGAATGATCTGGCAATGACGGGCAACACGGCGTGGCCAAGCCTCGGGGTCGTACTCCACCCAATCGTCCCATTTGTCCACGGGGGGACAGGATTGCAGATGGCTACCGTCGCGCTTGAATTCAGTCATATTCGTCTCCGTGCCTTTCCTTAACTATTCGGCACCAGCTGTCCAGCGGTCACAAAACACCATTCATAAACATAGAGTCCGGCGAGAACCAACACGCCGGAAACTGTCGCCACAGAAGCATCCCGGGGCGCGAGCCATAACAAAAGCAGGGGCAGCACTCCGCCTGCTCCGACACTGCCGATCCAGAACCAGTTGCGGCAGGGCCCGCGCGCCAGTAACCGTGCCGCATAGGCAGCATTGTCTGTCGCGTGCGGCATTGCAACTTCACATATGACGATCACCAAATGCAGAAGCAGAAGAGTCGCAAGCCCACCCACCGCTACCGCTTGCGTTTGCTCATCTCCGCCGGCAGTCGCTGGAAGAAGCGCCAACACGGCGGCGCTCGAAAGTAACGCCTGCAGAACGAAATGCGCCGGCAGGAGGGGGGTCTGCCAGAAGTCGCGCCCTTCGCATTGGCCAAACAAAAATCCCGTGTATCCTGCCGCCAGAAACCCGCTGATGACCGTTGGCCAGAGCAAGACCGAGGACAGGGCTGGAGATGCAGCAATTCCGCCGAGCAATAAAGCTCCGGACAACACGCTATAGAGCAGAAGAAGATAGGAGCCCCGCGACAGCCAGGACTTCTTCTGCGGCGACGTTACCACCCTCAGAAATCGCTCTTTGCGGCTCAAGTCACCGACCAGCGCGAGCGATGTTGCAATGGTGAAAACCAATGCCAGCGAAGTGAGCACGATGTCGCGGGTGCGGTTCGCCTGCAACCATCCGAGGGCCATCGCGATTGCCGGAATCGCAAGCACTCCCGCACCGATCGATTTCAGCCAGCAATAAAGCGGAACCATCCAGTCCCAGGGGCGCGCGTGGGCAACGTCATACGCAGCCAGAGCATTCTTCTGCAGGAAAGGGCTGTCCGGCATGTAGGCCGCGCCTCCGCCCGCTACGCTCGTGTTGCGCTGCGCCCACATGTAGAACTTCTCGTGACGGGCCGCGGTCGGCACGATCGCGCTTTCATCGGCATCGACGTAGTAGAGCTTGGGACGCGTGCCTTGTTCCGGTTTACGCACGCGCACCGTTTCGCGTGCGACCAGCGCAGCAATCTCACTGGATGGGTCGTCCAAATCGCCGGCTATGATTGCCTGCTCCGGACAGACGGTTACACAAGCCGGTTCCAGGCTTATTTCAATGCGGTGCGCACAAAAATGGCACTTGGCAGTGGTGTTGCGAGCCGGGTCAAGATAGATGGCGTCGTAAGGACAGGCCTGCATGCAAGCTTTGCACCCAATGCACTGCTCCGGGTTGAAGTCGACGATTCCGTCGCGGCGCTGAAACATGGCGCTGACGGGGCAAATCTCGACACACGGTGGCTTTTCGCAGTGGTTACATCGGGTTACCTGAAACACGCGCCGCGCCTGCGGAAACTTCCCCTTCTCAACGTACTTAACCCAGGTTCGATTCACGCCTAGGGGAACGCGGTTCTCTGTCTTGCAGGCGACCGTACAAGAGTGGCAACCAATGCACTTGCGATTGTCGATGACAAATCCGTACCTCATCGAAATAGTCCTTTCAGGAGAGGGCACGGCATGGAAGCGAACTGTCGAAGGTCGGACTGGGGGATCCTGCTCGGTGAGGGGAAAGCAGCAATACGGTGGCAAAGTGAATGACAACAACAGAGCGGTCCAGAACGTTCGTTCTTAGTCCGCCTACATCGGTTCGCGTTGATGTGCAGGGTCAGCAAAAGTAACCAGCGTTCATCTCAATAACTCGTGACACAACTGAACCACACACTGAACAACGAACTAAATCTGATAGTCCTGGTAGTCCTCGGCAAACAACATCTCCGGGGGAACGTACGAGGAAACGGATTCGCCGTCGATGGTCAGGTCAGGCTCCGCGCCCAGCGCTTCGTGTGAGTGTTCCTGAAACCTTTCGCGCAGTTCGTGTACTTCTTTCGCCAGCTTGATGATGACATCGGACAAGGGATCGCGAATCTCCTTTGGGTCCGTAATCACCACCCGTTTCCCATCCCGCAGTACGATGTGTCCAGGGACGCCGACAACCGTGGAGTTCGCCGGGATATTGCGGAGCACGACGGAACCGGCACCGACTCTGCAGTTGTCTCCAACTATGATGTTTCCCAGGATTTTCGCGCCGGAGCCGATCGTCACACGACTGCCGATCGTGGGATGTCGCTTGCCTTTCTCTTTACCTGTTCCGCCCAGTGTGACTCCCTGATAAAGAGTCACATCATCGCCAACGATGGAAGTCTCTCCGATCACGACCGACATCCCATGATCGATGAACAGGCGCCGCCCGATCTCGGCTCCGGGATGGATTTCGATCCCTGTGAACAGGCGAGCTACTTGTGATCCGAAGCGGGCGAGAAAACGAAAGCGATGCTGCCACAACCAATACGTGGCGTGATGCGCCCACACTGCATGAAGGCCCGGGTAACAGAACAGGACTTCGGCGTATGAGCGGGCTGCCGGGTCGCTCTCAAAGACCGCAGCAATGTCTTCTCGCACCGACTTAAAGAAACCGATCATGGTATCGGAACCGTCGGCAGGCCAAGAGCCTGCTGGCGGAGTTGTTCGAACAGGATGCTGCTGAGATACCGCTCCCCGAACGACGGCAAGATCACGACAATCAATTTGCCTGCATTTTCCGGCCGCCAGGCGACCTTTAGCGCGGCGACAACAGCCGCCCCGGACGAGATCCCGACGAGGAGCCCCTCCTCCAATGGAAGCCGGCGCGCCATGTTGATCGCTTCGTCGTTCGTCACAGTTATGATTTCATCGATAAGATCCGTGCGCAGAATGCTGGGCACAAACCCCGCTCCAATTCCTTGAATCTTGTGCGGTGAAGGCTTACCGCCGGAGAGTACGGGGCTGTCCGCAGGTTCGACCGCGATGGCTTTGAAACTCGGCTTCTTGGGTTTGATGTACTGGCTCACTCCGGTAAGCGTGCCGCCCGTGCCAATGCCAGAGATCAGAAAATCCACTTTGCCATCGGTGTCATTCCATATTTCTGGCCCGGTCGTTTCCAAATGGATCTTTGGGTTGGCCGGGTTATCGAACTGCTGCAACATATATCCGTTTGGGGTCTGCGCCAGGATTTCCTCGGCTTTGAGAACGGCCCCTTTCATGCCCCTCGGTCCGGGCGTGAGAACGATTTCGGCACCGAATGCCAGTAACAGCACGCGCCGCTCCGTGCTCATGGTCTCCGGCATGGTGAGAATGAGCTTGTAGCCTCGCACCGCAGCGACAAACGCGAGAGCGATTCCCGTGTTGCCACTGGTAGGCTCAATCAGCACCGTCTTTCCGGGCTGAATCTTCCCCGCGCGTTCGGCATCGAGGATCATGCTTACCCCAATCCGGTCCTTCACGCTGGCCAGTGGATTCTGGCTTTCCAGCTTAGCGACCACTGTGGCTGGCGCTCCTTGTGTCACCTTATTGAGCCGAACCAGCGGTGTGTTGCCAATCAGCTCCGTCACATCCTGTGCGATCTTCACAGTCGATCTCCCCCCTCAGAAGCGGCCCCCGGTCAAAAGCGTCGTCTGGCCTGCGATTGAACACCCCTGCCGTAAAACGCAATTAATCTTATGGACATACTTCTGCCAAGTCTGTGACGGGAATCACACCCGGTTCGTGTTTTTTACATACAGACATTTTGGTCTTAGTCCACCTCTTCGCGGAGGACGTAAAAGGATTGTGTCGCCAGGGGAAGAAGCACTGGAGGAATCGAACCGCCGATGAAGGGTTTTGCAGACCCTCGCCTTACCACTTGGCCACCCCGCCCCGCACTAGTCCCCAAACGCTTTGGACCGGGTGGCCCATGATGACAGCGTATTACTCATCGGATCCGGACTTACCAGCGTCGACGTAGCCATAGAGCTTCGCGCCCGAGGATTCGAAGGTGCGATTCACATTTTTTCCCGCCGCGGACTGCTCCCGCAGCGCCATGGGGCTGTGCCTTTCCCGCCGTTTCGCGTGGACAACGCGCCGCGGACCGTCCGCGGACTGCTGCGAATGATTCGTTTGCAGGTAAGGCAAGCTGATGCAAAAGGGTCGAATTGGCGAGAAGTCATCGATTCTCTGCGCCCCTAGGATTGCCGCCGAACTTCATGTGCAAGAAACTACTTGTTATGTGCAAGAAACTACTCGTTTCGCCCGCTGAGCTATCACTCAGAGCGGTGATTTCGGTCGCAGCGCCAAGAAGCAGGCGTGAAGTAACATGCGGGCGTCAAGCCGAACTGCATGATCGTCAATTAAGCTCGTTTGATTTCAGTCACAAGCGCAGACAATAGGCTCCCTCCCCCATGATGATGGCTGGAACTCACCGTACAGCAGACGGCCTATGATTGGTCGCCAGCGACAAACGCCTATGAAAGAAAAACAGACCGATTGACGCGGTGCCGTCCGCGTTCTGTGGGGTTGTTGCGCAAGTACGCCGACGATCAATGCGGCCCGAACACTAGTGGACGTCGAGATGCAGATATCCAAGCATCCACAGCAATAGGAGCCCTCCCAGAATGCCACCGACTGCCACCAGAATGCCGAGTCTTTGCCTCGTCGTGAATGTCTCTACGGCCTTTTTCCTGCCCTGAAAGGAATATTTGCCCATAGATCCTCTGCGCCTCAAGAACAGGGTTAAGAAGGCGACCAGCGCGCTTCCGCGCTTTTGATGTTTTGGCTCCAAGTCATCAATGGGGAGGCCATCAGTTTCTGCGGCTGTCAGTGGCTTGTTCGACACATTTGACGAGCGTTCCAGCCTGACAGCGGCTTCGTCTAGACCTGCAGCACGTCGCCATCGCGGGCCACCATCTGGTAGAGCACCGGGCTCACGATACGGCCCAGGAATAGCCTCGAAATGAGTCCCGCGACAATGACGATGGCAAAGGGTTTCTGTGAGTCCGATCCGACGCCGGTAGAAAGCGCCGCGGGCAAAAGACCCAGGCAGGCGACCAGCGCCGTCATCATGATTGGCCGGAGGCGGATCAGCGAACCCTCCAGCGTGGCTTGGCGGATGCCCTGCCCTTCGAGACGGAGCTTGTTGATATAGGAAACATCGATGATCGCGGTCTCCGCCGAGACGCCCATGAGCACAAGCAGGCCGAGAACGGAGGAAACGCTGAAGGTGGTGTGCGTGAGCTTGAGCGCGAGGAGCGCCCCGACCGGTTCGGTCATCACTACGCCGATGACCACGGTGAGCGGAAACTTGAAATTGCCGTAAAGCGCGAACAGGATCATGAAGATCAGGAGAACAGCAAGCGGGCCGATCACCGCGAACTGCTGTCGTGCGGCGACGTACTCGCTGTATTCGCCGCCCCAGTCCAGCCGGTAGCCCTGCGGGAGTTTGACGGACGACTGCACGGCCTGCTGCGCCTGGTCCACGGCGCGCGCCAGATCGCGTCCCTCGATGCTGAATTGGACTCCGATGTAGCGCGAATTATTCTCGCGATAGATGAATGACGCGCCATTGCCCTGATGAATGCTGGCCAACTCAGAAACTGGGACCTGCTGCCCGGAAGGAGTGGGCACCAGCAAATTGCCGATGGCGTGCTCGCTCGAGCGGTATTCGGGCTTCATGCGCACTACCAGATCAAACAGCTGCTCGCCCTGGATTACTTGCGTGGCCGCCTGGCCGCCCACAGCGGCCTGGATCACGCCCTCGACATCGGAAACATTGATGCCGTACCGCGCGATTTTTTCGCGATTCACATCGATCTGCACGCTGGGCTGCCCCAGCTCGCGCACCACGGTGAGTTCGGTAAACCCGGGTACTTGTTGCAGCACGCGCTTGATCTCTACCGCTTTTTCTTCGAGTACCTGCAGATCTGGGCCGAAAATTTTCACCGCCAGTGCGCTCTTCAAGCCCGTGAGCGCCTCATCCACGGCGTCTTCGGCCGGCTGCGTAAAGTTGAAAATCACTCCGGGATAGGAATCGACTTTTTTCTGAATGTCCTTGGTCAGATCGGCCTTGTTGTGAATCGGTCCCTGCTTCCACGATGCGTCCTTATAGGGCTTCAGCCCGACGTAAAACTCACAGTTGAAGAACCCGGTAGGGTCGGTGCCGTCGTCCGGACGGGCGAGCTCCGAGCCGACCTCGGTGACCATCGGGTAGGCCATCAGGATCTTTCGGATCTGCGGAGCGAATTTGGCTGCCTCCTCGAAGGAGATGGTGTAGGGCATGGTGGCCCGAACCCACATGGCTCCTTCGTCCAGGTGGGGCATGAACTCGCCGCCGATGAATGGAATCAGAAGAAGCGAAGCGGCGAAAATGAGGGTAGCCAGAACCATCGTAAGATTCGGGCGGTCCAGGCACCAGCGAAGCTCCGTAGCGTACTCGTCCTTTAACCATTCATAGGCGCGGTTCGCCCTTTCCTTCACACCGTGCGTGAACCAGTAGGAGGCGAGCACGGGAACCAAAGTAAGGGTGAAGATCAGCGAGCCGAGCAGCGCCCATGACATTGTTTCCGCCATCGGGTGGAAGAGCTTGCCGGACGGGCCGCTGAGCGCGTAGATGGGAATGTACCCGGCGAGGATGACGGCAATGGAATAAAAGATGGGGCGGTCCACGTCGTGCGCCGCCGCGATGATTACTTCGTGAAGTTTGTACTCCTGCCCGTGGCGCGCTGCCAGCTCGCGATAGATGTTTTCCATCATGACGACCGTGCCATCGATGATGATTCCGAAATCGATGGCCCCGATGGAAAGCAGGTTCGCCGGAATGCCGCGTGCGTGCAGGAAGATGAAAGAAAAGAGCAGGCTCAGCGGAATCGTCAGAGCGACGATGATCGCCGCGCGCACGCTGACCAGGAAGAAGATCAGGACGATCAAGACCAGGCCCATGCCGAGCAGCAGGTTATGCTCCACCGTGTCGATGGTGACCTGCACCAGGTCGCTCCGGTCATAGTAGGGCCGGACTTTCACGTCATGCGGCAGAAGGTCGCGGTTGATCTCCGTGGTCTTCTCTTCCACCCGTTTGAGGACGTTCTGCGTCTGCTCGCCGGTGAGCATGAGGATGACGCCTTCGACCCTGTCGTCATCGTTCTGGAAACCGAATTCTCCCAGGCGAGGAGCGTGGCCGATGGTGACCTCGCCGATGTCGCGGATGCGTACCGGCACGCCGTTGTTGTTGCCCACGACAATATCGCCGATGTCTTCGGTCTTGGTCACCAGTCCAAGTCCGCGTACATAGAAGAATTGCGAACCCTGCGAGTAAAAGCCACCGCCGGCATTGGCGTTGTTGGCCGCCAGGGCATTGAGCACTTGCGGCAAGGGAATGTGGTAGCTGTAAATCTTGGCGGGATCGAGCAGCACCTGGTATTGCATCACCGTGCCGCCGAAGCCCGAATCATCGGCCACTCCCGGCACGGACTTGTAAGCGCGCTCAATCACCCAGTCCTCGTACGTCTTCAGTTCTTGCGGGGTGCGGTCCGGGCTCTCGATCACATAACGATAGACGAGATTTGACGGGCTCGAGAGTGGCGCCAGGCTGCCCGTCACACCGGGAGGTAGGTTGGCAGTTGAGAGCCGTTCAAACACGACTTGCCGGGCGAAATAGTTGTCTGTGCTTTCTTCGAACGTCATGATGACGTCGGACAAGCCATAGAGCGAGATCGAACGCATGAACACCATGTGCGGCACACCGTTCATCTGCAGCTCGATCGGCAGCGTGACCAACCGCTCGATTTCCTCAGCCGCGTGCCCGGGCCACTGCGTGATGACTTCGACCAGTGGGGGTGAGAGATCCGGGTAAGCGTCCACGGGCATCTGCTGGAACGAGAGCGCGCCGGCAATGACCACGAGCAGTGCCAGCATCAGGATCAGGAATCGCTGACGGAGAGCGAATTGAACGATGTGATGAATCATCCCTGGTCCCGTCCCCTCAGTGCTGGAGCGAATTCTGGAATTGCAGGAAAAGGCTGCCGTCGCCGACCACGCGATCATTCACTTGCAACCCGGTGAGGATTTGGGTCTTCCCAGCTTGGCTTTCGCCGAGTGTGACGTCGCGCTTGGCGAACTGTCTTTGTCCGGTCTGCAGATAGACGTAGGGCATGTTTTGTTCGTCGCGCAGCACGGCGGAGTGGGGGACGAACAGCGCTCTGGGAATCACGCCGGCTTGGACCTCCGCGGTCACGTACATTTCCTTCTTCAGGCGCTCGCCCGGGTTGGGGGCTTCAATGCGTGCTTGCAGCGTGCGCGTGTTGGGGTCTAGTGCAGGAGAAATGTATTCGATCTTGCCATGCACAACCTCGGGATACGACTCATTGTCAATCGTCACCGGGTCGCCGACATGTACGTAGGCCACGTCGTTCTGGTAGATGTTGATGAGAATCCACACCGAACTCATGTCCGACAGGGTGAAACACTGCGTGGCGCCGGCCGCCAGCAATTGCCCCGCGGAGCACTGGCGGTCCACTACCTCTCCCGCCACTGGCGAGTACAGCGGGATTTCCGGTGAGGGAGGCTTGGTGACAATCGTTTCCGGGTCTGCGATGCCGAGGACGCGGATAGCGTCGGCACTGGACTCGAAGTCCGCCTGCGCCTGCGTGCGGTTTGATTGGGCCTGCTCGAGGTCGGCTTGGGCAATGGCGCGATGGGCATAGAGGTCTTGCGCGCGGAGGTAGAATTTGTCCGCCAGCTGGAAGGCGTCGCGCGCCTTAATATAAGCTGCGCGCAGCAGAGAGTAGTCCGGGCTGGCGATGTAAAGCAGTGCCTGGCCGGCGCGCACGTGCTCACCCTGCACAACGGCGACGCGGCTGACCGGCCCACCCACTTGCGTGATCACGGGCGTGGTCTTGAAGTCGTTGTACTCGACCGCGCCGGTCATGCGGAGCGTGCGCGGCAGCGGTCCCTGCTCGACGGTCACGACCTGGATGTGAGACATCTGGTCAGCAGGCAGCGAGAACAGTTCGGCTTTGGACTTAGGATTTTCCGTCGTCGAGAACGAGGTCATCTTGCTGGCCTGTTCTCCCGCACCTCCACAACCGGCAAGCACCATCATGATCGCCGATAGGGCGGCCGGTGCAACCCATCGCTGCCCACGACTGTCAGCGAGATTCATGGCAGATTCCTCGTCCCCACCGCTTGCTTCAGTTGCTCCAGAGCGGTCATGTACGAGGCCAGCGCCTGGCGATAAGCCAACTGAACGTAGCGGTAACTGCGTTCAGCGTCGAGAAAATCCAACAGGCTGGCTGCACCGCGTCTATAGGCATATTCGCTGATGTCACGCGAATCCTGCGCCTGCTTGAGGTATCCGGAGGTATACAGTTGCACCACTTCGTCATTGCTCCTCACCGCCTCATAGGCATTGGCAACATCGGAGAGAACCGTGTCGCTGGCTGCTTGTTCCTGCTCCTGCGCCTGCGTCAGAGCGTAACCGGTACGCGCGATTTCTCCCTGGTTGCGGTTAAAAATCGGCAGCTCAAAATTCACAAAGAGTGAAGCAGTGTTCTCGCCGGAAACATGCGTAAAGTCGTACGTGCCATTGACATCCACCTTGGCGTTAGCTTTGGCCAGGAGGATTTGGCTTTGTGCCGCCGTTATCCCCAATTCCGCAGCGCGGAAGTCTGGACGCTCGCGCAGCGCTTTCATCTGCAAGTCTTCCACTTTCGCCTGGAGCGGTTGGTACGCCAGGTCGCCAATCACGTCATAATCGGCCGGCACTGCGTTGTAGCCCAGGAACTCACGCAGGCCTACCAGCGCCTGCACCTTCGCCAGACGGGCAGCGGACACGTCGGTCTGAAACTGCAGAAGCTGCAGCTTGATCTTAAGATAGTCGCCTTCACTGATGGAGCCTGCCTTGAGTTGCGCCTCGCTAATATCGACCGTCTCCTGGAAGCTCTTCAGATCCTGAAGCGCGAACTGAAGCGTTGATTCCGCCAACAAAACGCTGACGAACTGCTGGCCTACGTTGAAAACCAGGGCGCGTTCCGCGTCGGTGACTTGGGCACGAGTGATGGCTGTCTGATCCCGAGCGGCTTGCAGCCGCCGTTGCCGCTTGTGACCACGTTCGAACAGGTATCCGACCCCAATATCGAACTGCTGAGTCTCATTCAGATTTTCGCCGGAAAAATCTTGCGGACTGAAAAATGGGACGAACTGGGTATCAGCCCCGAAAGTCGGATTGGGGCGCAGATTCGCGGTAATCTCCTGAGCCTGATTCTGAAGAATCAGGGTTCGCGTGGCTTTGATCGAGTGGTTGTGCGCCAGCGCCAGATCAATAGCCTGATCAAGACTAATCAGCGTCGTATTCTGCCCACTGCCTGCCCCTACTAGCAGTAAGAAAAACATCGCAGCCGCGGCGAGAATCCGAAGGTGCCTGGAGCGTATCCGGGTTGAGATCAAAGCGCACTGGCCATGTCGCAACGGGTCTCGCGCGGATGTTCGGAACTTAACACGCATTCTGCCAAGCTCCGTGGTCCGTATCGTCCTCCTGTATCTAAGCCAGCGACTCAGGGATCAATGGATGTATTGTAATTCAGACACTTCACGATTTGCGCCATGCTTGTGATCCCCTAGATGTGCCTTCAATGCGAATGCTAAGAAAATGATTCTTGGCCCATGAGTGGGTGTGGGGGGCATAATGCTCACGACGAGGGACTATGCGGTTTCTTTTGGTCGTTTCCGGTTTGCTTGGACTTGCCGCCCTGGGGACAGCTCAGAACGTTGAGATTAAGAAAGTTCCGATTAGGCCGACCCCTGCTGAATCAGGCCAGGCAATGTTCTCTGAGTACCGCGTGGTCTGTCATGGTAAGGATGCAAAAGGTTCCGGCCCTGCGGCGCCGGCGTTGAAGGTGCCGCCAGCTGATCTCACCGCGCTTGCAAAACGAAACGGAGGAAGCTTTCCATTTGCGCGCGTCTCCAACGTCATTCGTCTGGGAGGGAATGTAGCCGCGCATGGTTCCGAAGACATGCCTATGTGGGGTCGAACGTTTTCATCTTTGAGCCAGCATGAAGACGATGTTGTTCAACTGCGCATCGCCAATCTGACCAATTACATCCGATCCTTGCAGGAAAAGTAGAGCTAACCAGGCTGTGCCTCGCCATAACTAGGAACGGGCCTTAACTAAGAACGGGCCTTTGTTTGGCCCTCACGACGCCACCCATAAACGGGGCATGCGGAGCATCAAGTCGTCAAGGGTCCTGTGAAGTCGTGGGAACGATTCCG
>Ga0209517_10001527_pt1 | contig 34720 bp, 22 predicted proteins | sample PeaSoiMetSII2010_FD_187695 | JGI IMG/M metagenome (GOLD analysis project Ga0209517, IMG submission 187695) | Peat soil microbial communities from Weissenstadt, Germany - SII-2010 (SPAdes) (version 2) | ecosystem: Environmental > Terrestrial > Soil > Wetlands > Peat | place: Germany... | reverse complement strand
GCTTTTCGGATGGCTATAGATGATGAAAACCGCCAGGCCTTGCTGTAACGTCCAGAGGCGTAATGATTTACGCTGCTTACTGCCCCAATGCCCGTTTGAGCGACCGTCAAAGTCTGCGTTGACCCTGCGGACGGCGGTGACCAGCTCGGAGGGGGCCGAGTGCTTCAGGACAAACCCCGCGGCTCCGGCCTCCATGGCTCGGCGGGCGTAAGCGACATCGCGGTGCATGGTCAGGAAGACTACCTTGGCCTCGACACCCAAGTCGCGCAGCTGCACGGCGGCCTCGATGCCGTTCAGGGAAGGCATGGTAATGTCCGCGACGATCACGTCGGGCCGGTGTTGCTTGGCGGCCGCCACCAACTCCCTGCCGTCGGCCACCACGCCCACGACCTCGAACTCGGGCTCGAGCAGGCCTCGCAACCCCTCGGCGAGGATTTGGTGGTCATCGGCAAGCAAGATGCGCGGGCTTCTCATGGGTTACTCCGTGCCAGGGGGACGCGCACCTCGACCGTCGTGCCTCGGCCAAGGGCTGACGTGACGGAGAGGTTGGCCTGAACGAGACGGACCCGCTCCTCCATGCTCGACAGCCCGAGCCCCGGCTGAGAGCGCACATCGGCCGGATCGAAACCGACGCCCTTATCCTGGACGCGGAGCAAGAGTTCCGATCCGGTGGCGGCGAGGGTAACCCAGGCTTCGTTCACCGCCGCGTGTTTGCCGATGTTCCGCAAGGCCTCCTGCGCCACGCGGTAGACGCACAGGGCGACCTCCTTCGGCAAGCCGATCGGAACCACTTCCGGGCGGTAGACGACCGCGATCCGTTCCCTCCGAGAGAAGCTGGCGCACTCGGAGCGCAGGGCTTCGACCAGGCCCAAGTCGTCGAGGATGGACGGGTGCAGCTGACGCGAGAGGGCATGCACGTCCTCGGACAGCCCCACCAGCTGTTCTTGCATCGTGCGGAGGAGCGGTAGAGCTTTCTCTGGCGCGCCGAGGTGTCTCTCTAGCTTCGCCATGTCGATGCCCAGTAGCGCCAACCGCTGTGTCCAGTCGTCGTGCATCTCCCGGGCAATGCGCCGGCGTTCCTCCTCCTGGGCATGAAGTAGCTTGGCGGCGAGCCTTCGGAGTCCTTCGCGAGTCTGCCGGAGTGACTGTTCTCCGGCCCGCAGAGCTTCATCCGCCCGCTTGCCTGCCAGGGCGTTGGTGAAGATGTCGCCCACCAGGCGGAGGTTCTGGACCAGGTCATCCGGCCAGGCGCGATAGCTGCGGAAGGAACCGAACCCGATTGCGCCTGCGACGGAACCCATCACCTTCAAAGGGATCATCAGGTGAGATTTCAGCCCCACCTGGACGCAGTAGTCCCGCTCTTTGGTCATGAGAATGGGCCCCTTCCGTCGTTCTTCCGTTCGATCCTGCTCTCATTTGTAGACCCAGCTGACTTCGTAGGTCCAGTTGGGCTTCAGGGCCAGCAATTTGAACGCGAGAATGGTGGAATCGTCAGCGAGGTATTCGGTGACAACGCGCACGGCTTCCGTCGTCTCAGGCTTTCCGGTCTCGTACCGGCCAATGCGAAAGTTCCGGTACTCTCTCCCCCGGGGCATCAAGAGCCACATGGTCAGCTCGGCCGTTTCCGACTGGACGAGGAAAGTAAGCGCCGACCCGTTGGGACCACGTTTCAGATACTGTCCGGGCGACCGTTCTTCCAGGACGAGATCGATGAATTCGCCGGCGGGCACGCCCCGAAAATCAAAGCTCGCCTCCCAGCGACACTCTTCCTGACCGGGAACCGAGCTTTCCACGTCGCTCACGCGCAGTTTTCCGGGAGCTGCTGCGCAGGGAAACGAACCTCCGTCTTCGGACTGGTCGGGAGCAAGCGAACGCGGAACACGTTGTTTCCTGTGTTCTCGCGTTGTTTGACAACCTTCAGCCGACGATAGATGTGAGACTGGGGAGTCTGATCGCTACTCCCCGACGCCGGCTGCCAACTCCGGAGGTCAAATATACGCGAGTCCTGCAGAATCTCGAAGCCCTTGAGGTCCGGCTCGTCGAGGTTGCGAACTCTTTCGGCGTGTTCGCCAGTCCAGGTCGCCGGCTTGTCGTCGAGCATCTTGCTCAGCGTCTCCAGGTCGCGGGTGCCCTGCGAAAACGACTGAACGAGCTGGTTGAGCCGATGGGACCGCTCATAGCTCGTGTACGCAAAGTAGGGCAACAGGAAGAGGACCGGGACGATAATCGGCACGTAAATGTGGGAAACCCAATCCCGGGGGTCCAGCAAGGTGCTCCAGATGCGCCGGAAGGCTGAGGCTTGCAGCGTCCGCGCGTCGGCCGTGGCCGCGGCCGGCACCCTGGTGGGTCCGTTCTGCTGCCCGACCTGCGGAACTGTGGGAACCACGTGGCGCGGCGCGGGAAGCGGGTCCCAGGAGGCGTTGCTCGGCAAGTCGGCGCCAAACAAGCCGGGGTGCGCCCGGCACGCCTTGCGGCCCACACAGTAGCCGTGCTGTATCAGGCTGCTGATTTCCAGCGGCGAAAAGCGATCGAGGTCCGTGCGGATTCTGGCCACCTGGCGTTGAATTTCGGGGTGCAAGGCCGTCGGATCCTCGGCGGGTTCGACCACTTCCGTGATCGGGGCGAAGACGAAGCCCTGAGCATCCTGGAACGTCTCGATTTCCAGCTGCCAGACCCGGTCCATGAGGATGTCGCTCGCGCGCAACGCGGTCCGGATCAGCCCGCCGGCGCGGCGGTGGCTCTGCACCTCGATCGGCTTGCCCACGTCGCTGACAAGGACGCCGTCCAGTCCGCTGTTGAGTCGGCGGAAGCAGGCGCGTCCGGTGGCTTGCCGGAAGGCCGCTTCGAGCAGGTGCCGGTTCAACCAGAGCTGGTCGGTCGCGCTCAGCGCCTCGCCGCCGAGACGGCTGGCGTGGAGCAGCGTGGCCGCCTCCGGCGCCAGCGGCTTCAGGCCGACGAAGAGCGGATCGAGTCGAAACTGGTAATGGCGCATGACATTCCACAGACCGGACAGCACGACGTCCTCGTTGCTGCCGATCCCGGCGCTGGACGAGGCCGGCAACTGGGATAGGGTTCCCAGCGTCCCTGTCGCCATGTCGGGCGGAAAACCCGCACCACTCGAAGCCTCCCGGCCGGGGAGCAGTAACAGGTCCGGCTGGCGGCAAGCCACTAGCAAGATCTGCGAGAGCCGGCGCAGCGGTGTTTCCTCGGGCGACCGGCTGGCCTCCACCAGCGCCTCGACGCTGGCCTGGAAATCGACAAAGTCATCGCGGCAGAGAGGGCTTTCGGTCAGGAGCGGCCGTTCCAGGCAGTGGAACATGCGAACGCCGAGGTTGTCGAACACGCCGCCGTCGGTGTACGCCTGCCGGCCGAACTCGCCGCCGGCACCGACCTCCGACCCGGTCAGCTCAAGCGGCGGGAAGAACCCGGGGAAGGCTGACGAGGCGGTGACGGCCATCGCCACCGTGGCGAGCCCGACATGGATGCGATCGACGCGAAACGTACCGCCCGCTTGCCGGCGCACCATCAGCAAGCCGTTCCGGTGGAACGAACACAGGCAGCCCTCGCTCAGGTTGGTGGCGAGGATGTGCAGTTGCGGTTTCTCGGGAAGCTCGAACAGGCTCTTGTCACCATATAGGTATCTCTCATAATGATGTTCCAGTAGCCCCGTGCGTGTCAGCTGACGGTTGGAGCGCCCCAGAAGTCGGCGCGCCCAACGCAGGGGGATCGTGAGGGGAAAGCGACGGGTGATGCGATTGCGGACGTCCAGGCGCACGAAGGTGAGGAGTTCCGCGGCGGCGGCCTCGAACTCCTTGGCCTCGCCGGTGTAACGGTCCCAGTTGAGGGCGAGATGGGCGGCCATGATACTGCCGCCCGAGACCGAGGTGATGTGCGTCACCTGCGACAGGAGGCCCGCGTCACGAAGAAAGCGGAGCAGGCCCAGGTGATACAGGCTCGCCCGGAAGCCGCCTCCCGAGAGGGCCAGACCAAGCTTCTTCATGGTAGGACTCACGCAACGGGGGTTGTCCCACTCCGCTCTCAGCCGTCGGCGTACCCGTCACGCCGGTCTGGTCAAACCCGCGCCGCTAACCGGGCGCCCCACGCCGATTCCGTCTCGACCATCGCGGCCTGCTTGCCCAGCTGGAGCATCTGCTCCGCCGTGGTGGTCGCGAACATGTGCATGGCACGTGCGACGGCCCCCGTCCAGCCGGTCTGGTGGCTGGCGCCGAGGCCGGCGCCGTTGTCGCCGTGGAAGTACTCGTAGAACAGGATGAGATCACGCCAGTGCGGGTCGTTCTGGAACTTACTGGTGTCGCCGTACACCGGGCGGCGGCCCTCGCCGTCGCGCAGGAAGATACCGGCCAGCCGCCGCGTGATCTCCTCGGCGACCTGGTACAGGTTCATTTGCCGCCCGGAACCCGTGGGACATTCCACTGTGAAGTCGTTGCCGTAGTAGGTGTAGTACTGCAGCAGGGCGCGGATGATCAGGCCGTTGACCGGCATCCAGATGGGGCCGCGCCAGTTCGAGTTGCCGCCGAACATGCCGGTGTCGGACTCCGCCGGCAGGTAGCTGACCCGGTACTCCTGCCCACCGGCGTGGAAGAGGTACGGGTGGTCGGCGTGGTAACGCGACAGCGAGCGGAGGCCGTATGGGCTGAGGAACTCGTTCTCGTCGAGCATCTTCGCCAGCACGCGGCGCAACTTGGTCTCGTCCAGGATGGAAGCAAGCCGGCGTCCCGCCACGCCGACCTTCCGCGGATCGTGGACCGCGGCGCACAGCTCAGGGCGAGCCATGAGGAACCACTGGAGCCGCTCCGCCAGTTCCGGGCTCTTCGCGAGCAGCGCACCCTCAAAGACGGTGGTCGCGCACAGGGGCAGGAGGCCGACCATGGACCGCACCTTGAGGCGCTGGGCCCGGCCGTCAGGTAGCCGGAGCACGTCGTAGTAGAACCCGTCCTCCTCGTCCCACATGCCCGTATCCCCGCCCAGGTGCCCCATCGCCGAGCCGATCCAGAAGAAGTGCTCGACGAACTTGAGCGCCATGTCCTCGTAGTCCGGATCGGTCATGGCCAGCTCGCTGGCGATCTCCAACATGTTCTGACAGAAGAGGGCCATCCACGCGGTCCCGTCGGCCTGCTCCAGGTAGCCGCCGGTCGGCAGCGGGGCACTGCGGTCGAACACGCCGATGTTGTCCAGGCCCAGGAATCCTCCCTCGAACAGATTGCGGCCGTTGCGGTCCTTGCGATTGACCCACCAGGTGAAATTCAGGAGCAGCTTCTGGAAACAACTCTTGAGCCAGTCCCGATCTCCCTCTCCCTTCTGCGCCTTTTCCAGGCGATAGGTGAAGATGGTGGACCAGGCATGCACCGGCGGGTTGACGTCGCCGAAGTTCCACTCGTAGGCGGGAATCTGGCCGTTGGGGTGCATGTAGCGCTCGCGCAGCATCAGCTTCAGCTGCTGTTTGCCGAAGTCCGGGTCTACCAGGGTCAGCGGAAGCACGTGGAAGGCCAGGTCCCAGACCGCGTACCACGGGTACTCCCACTTGTCCGGCATCGAAATGATGTCGCCGTTGTACATGTGGTGCCAGTGGTCGTTGCGCGGCGCCGCCTTGCGCGTCGCTTTGAACGGGTCGGAACCGCGCTCCTCAAGCCACTTGTCCACGTCGTAGTGGTAGAACTGCTTGCTCCAGAGCATTCCCGCCAGCGCCTGGCGAAAGACGTTGGCCGCGTCAGTGCCGAGGGATGGGGGCGTGATGGCCGCATAGAATTCGTCGGCCTCCTTCCGCCGTGCCTGAAGCACCTCGTCGAACTGGCTACCGAACGGACTGCCGCCCGCGCCATTCCCCTGGGCCAGGGCGGCCGGGGCCTTGTCGCACAGCCGCAGGCGAATCACCGCGCAAGCGCCGGGGTCCACCGTGACGCGGTAGTGCGCCGCCACCTTCGTCCCCTTCTTGTCCGGGTTCACCACCCCATCCTGGTGGTGGACGACGTGGTTGTTGATGCCGTCCTTGACGTAGGGGCTGCGGTTGGGCACGCCGAAGATGCGCTGCGTGTTGGTCTCGTTCTCTGTGAACAGCAGGGGCGCCTCCCCTTCGCAGTAGAGATAACGCTCCCCGAGCTGGGCATCGACGGCCTTGACAACGCCGCGCGCCGGTGTGCCCGCAATCTGCTGGAGGAGCGGCCTATCCGATGCGCTGTGCCAGGACCACTGGTTGCGGAACCAGAGTGTCGGCAGGACGTGCAGCTCCGCGGGCTCGGGGCCGCGATTATGGACTGTGAGCTGCATGAGCAGATCGTCGGCCGATGCCTTGGCGTACTCGACGAAGACGTCGAAGTAGCGGTCCTGGTCGAACACCCCGGTGTCGAGCAGCTCGTACTCGAACTCGTGTCGTCCGCGGCCGCGGTTGGTCTCCACGAGGTCGGCGTAGGGGAAGGCCGCCTGGGGGTACTTGTAGAGGTACTTCATGTACGAGTGCGTCGGCGTACTATCGAGGTAAAAGTAGTACTCCTTGACGTCCTCGCCGTGGTTGCCCTCGGCGTTGGTCAGGCCGAAGAGGCGCTCCTTCAAGATCGGGTCCTTGCCGTTCCAGAGGGCCAGGGCAAAGCAGAGGCGCTGCTTGTCGTCGGAGATGGCGGCCAGGCCGTCCTCGCCCCAGCGGTAGGCGCGGGAGCGAGCCTGGTCGTGGCTGAAGTAGTCCCAGGCGTTGCCGCCCTCGCTATAGTCTTCGCGGACGGTCCCCCACTGTCGTTCGCTGAGGTAGGGCCCCCACTTCTTCCAGGGGACCTTCTGCTCGCGCGCTTCTTCAAGCCGGTCGTGTTCCGCGGTCATTAGTCACTGGCTTTCTGCTAGAATGTCAGGCCGAGCATGGCCTTGTAATGCGCGGGCACGGGCTCCAGTTCCGTCTCCTCGGCCGGGGTGAACGGTTGGCGCTCGTCCCAGGGGTTGTCGGTGGACGGTAAGCTCCAGAAATTGCCCTCGGGGTCCAGGACGACCCACTGCTGGGTCGCCCTCTCCACGTAGAGAGTCGCCGCGCGCTTTCTTGCCGCGAGCATCCGTGTTCCTCCTTTGCGAGTTCCTCGGGAATGAACGTCAGGTGTTGTCCGCGGCCGTGTCGCGCTTCACCGGCGTGGAGCCATCAAGACCTTGGCCCCAGCGCCACCCGGAGATCGCCGGCATGTCATCGCCATGTCGGGCGATGTACTCCTTGTGCTCGATCAGCTTCTCGTGGATCGCCTGCTTGAAGTAGGCGGCGCGGGCGCCGAGCTGCGGCAAGCGGTCGATCACGTCCTCCACCAGGTGGAAGCGGTCCAGGTCGTTCAGCACCACCATGTCGAACGGCGTCGTCGTGGTTCCTTCCTCCTTGTAGCCGCGCACGTGCAGGTTCTTGTGGTTGGTGCGGCGGTACGTCAGCCGGTGGATCAGCCACGGGTACCCGTGGAAGGCGAAGATGATCGGCTTGTCCCTGGTGAACAGGGCGTCGAAGTCGCGATCCGAGAGTCCGTGCGGGTGCTCGCTCTGGGGCTGCAGCTTCATCAGGTTCACGACATTGACCACGCGCACCTTGAGTTCGGGCAGGTGCTGGCGCAGCAACTCGACCGCCGCCAGCGTCTCCAGGGTCGGCACGTCGCCGCAGCAGGCCATGACCACGTCCGGCTCGCCACCCTTGTCGTTGGAGGCCCACTCCCAGATTCCGAGCCCGGCGGCGCAATGCTTGATCGCCTGATCCATGGTCAACCACTGCGGCGCGGGTTGCTTGCCGGCGATGACGACGTTGACGTAGTTCCGGCTGCGCATGCAGTGGTCGGTCACCGACAGCAGGCAGTTTGCGTCCGGCGGCAGGTAGACGCGGATGACCTCGGCCTTCTTGTTCACGACGTGGTCGATGAAGCCGGGGTCCTGGTGGCTCAGGCCGTTGTGATCCTGCCGCCAAACGTGCGAGCTGAGCAGGTAGTTCAACGACGCGATCGGCCGGCGCCAGGGAATGTTGTTGCACACTTTCAACCACTTGGCGTGCTGGTTGAACATCGAATCGATGATGTGGATGAATGCTTCGTAGCAGGAGAAGAAGCCGTGCCGGCCGGTCAGCAGGTAGCCCTCCAGCCAGCCCTGGCACTGGTGCTCGCTGAGAACCTCCATCACCCGGCCGTCAGGCGACAGGTGGTCGTCTTCCGGGTAGATGTCGGCCATGTAGCAGCGGTTGGTCACCTCCAGCACGTCCTGCCAACGGTTTGAGTTGTTCTCGTCCGGGCTGAACAGGCGCAGGTTTTTGCTGTCCAGGTTTTGCTTCATGATGTCGCGGAGGAACCTGCCCATCTCGCGCGTGGACTCGGCGTCGATTGCTCCTGGGCTGGGCACTTTGACCGCATACTCCCGGAAGTCCGGCATTTTCAGGTCGCGCAGCAGCAGCCCGCCGTTGGCGTGGGGGTTGTCGCTCATCCGACGGCGGCCCTTCGGCGCCAGGTCTTCCAGCTCGGGCCTGAGCCGGCCCTGGGCGTCGAACAGCTCCTCCGGCCGGTAGCTCTTCATCCACTGCTCGAGGATGCGAATGTGTTCAGGCTTGTCCATGTCGCCCATCGGGACCTGGTGGCTGCGCCAGTAGTCCTCGCACTTCTTCCCGTCGATTGCCGGGGGGCAGGTCCAGCCCTTGGGGGTGCGCAGCACGATCATCGGCCAGGCCGGCCGCTTCACGACGCCGTTGGTGCGGGCGTCGTTCCAGATTTGCTTGATCTCCGCCACGACCGTGTCGAGCACATCGGCCAGCTGCTGGTGAACCGCCGCCGGGTCATGTCCCTCGACGAAGTAGGGCGTGTAGCCCATGCCCTCGAAGAACTTCTGCAGTTCATCCTTGGGGATGCGGGCGAGAAAGCAGGGATTGGCAATCTTGTACCCGTTCAGATGGAGGATCGGCAGTACGCAGCCGTCGCGGGCCGGGTTGAGGAACTTGTTACCGTGCCAGCCGGTGGCGAGCGGCCCGGTTTCCGCCTCGCCGTCACCGACGACGCAGGCGACGATCAGGTCCGGGTTGTCGAACGCGGCCCCGTAGGCGTGGCTCAGGGCGTAGCCGAGTTCCCCGCCCTCGTGGATGCTGCCCGGCGTCTCCGGGGCGACGTGGCTGGGGATGCCGCCCGGGAAGCTGAACTGCTTGAATAGCCGCTTCATGCCCTCCGCGTCCTGGCTGATGTTCGGGTACACCTCGCTGTAGGTGCCCTCCAGGTAGGCGTGAGCGACGAGGGACGGTCCGCCGTGCCCCGGGCCGATGATGTAGATCACGTTCAGGTCATCGCGCTTGATGACGCGGTTGAGGTGAACGCAGAGCATGTTCAGGCCCGGCGAGGTGCCCCAATGCCCCAGCAGCCGCGGCTTGATGTGCTCGCGCTTGAGCGGCTCTTTCAGGAGCGGGTTGTCGAGCAGGTAGATCTGGCCGACCGACAGGTAGTTGGAGGCCCGCCAGTAGGCATCCATCTTGCGCAGCTCCTCAGTGGAGAGGGGGCCGGGCGCCGCGGCCTTGTTGCCTTCGGGAATCTTCCGCCTCACGTCGGTGCTTGCGGTTGCCATGGGTCATTCCTGGTTGGGGGTGTCGAGTCTATTCTCAAATCGATTGCGTTGCATTGCGCGCACGACCACGATCCCGGCGCGCGGCGCGCATCTGGCTCAGCCGGCCGCCTTCTGGGTCACGCGCGCCCGAGCGTACTGCTCGAGCTTGCGGGCGTCGGCGTAGAACTTCCGGATGCCTTCGGCCAGCTTCTCGGTCGCCATCGCGTCCTCGTTATGCATCCAGCGGAACGCCTTTTCGTCCAGGTGGATTTGTTTCGCGTCGGAGGCCCGAGCCGCCTCCACGCTGAGTCGGCGCGTGACCTCGCCTTCGGTCTTCTCCATCTGCTCCAGCAGGTCGGGGCTGATGGTCAGCAGGTCGCAGCCGGCCAGGTGGACGATCTGGTCCACCTTGCGAAAGCTGGCGCCCATCACCTGCGTCTTGTAGTCGAACTTCTTGAAGTAGTCGTAGATTCGCGTGACGGACGTGACACCCGGGTCTTCGTCGGCGGGAATGTCCTTCCCCCCGCGCTCCTTGCGATACCAGTCGTAGATGCGGCCGACGAAAGGCGAGATGAGCGTCACGCCGGCCTCGGCACAGGCGACGGCCTGGGCGAAGCTGAACAGGAGCGTCAGGTTGCAGTGAATCCCTTCACGCTCCAGCTGTTCGGCCGCCCGGATGCCTTCCCAGGTGCTCGCAATCTTGATGAGGACACGCTGCCGGCCAACGCCCGCCTTCTCGTACATGCCGATGAGCTTGCGGGCCTTTTCCAGCGTCGCCGCGGTGTCGAAGCTCAGGCCGGCATCAACCTCGGTCGAGACGCGGCCGGGAACAATCTTGAGAATCTCGCAGCCGAAACCAACGAACAGCTGGTCCGTGAACGCGGTGGCGCGCGCCGCCTGGTCTCCACCGAGACCGAGAGAGTAGTCGAGCGCGTCGTCCACGAGGTGCCGGTATTGCGGCTGCTGGGCCGCCTGGAACAGCAGCGACGGGTTAGTGGTCGCGTCCTGAGGCCGGTACGCGGCGATGGCGTCAATATCGCCGGTGTCGGCGACGACTGTCGTGTAGCGTTTCAAGGAGTCTATCAGGTTCATCGTGCTGCTCCCGTGCGTTTGAGTTCCCCGATCAGCGTGGACTTCTGACCTCTGGTTCCCGGTCGCCATGCGTTGTTGGAATGACGTTGTTCCCGCCCGGGGCGGACGCCCGTCGTCTGTCCGCCTCCTCTTGCCACAGGCGGAATCCGCCGAGGAATGCGTTGGCATTGTCACCTGCCCGGGTCCCGGGGGGAAGCGGTTCGAGCTTCTTGACGTTTCCGCCGCCAATGACCACGTCGTCGGGCTTGAGGGCGGCGATCAGGCGCTCCACGACTTCCTCGACGTGGCGCTGCCATTTCTTCCTGCCCAGGCGCTTCAGCCCCCGCGCCCCGACGTAGTACTCGAGTGTGTGCTTCTTGTAGTGATACCGCCCCAGCTCCAACGGTTCCAGGATCCCGTTCATGATCACGGTGGCGCCAAAGCCGGTGCCCAGTCCAAGGAACAGCAACTTCCCCTCCTGGTAGCTCCCCAGCGCCTGCATGGCGGCGTCGTTGATGACCTTGACGGGAAGGTGGAATGCAGCCTCGAAGTCAAACCCCATCCACCCGGGACCAAGGTTGACCGGCTCCGTCATTGGCTGCCCGCACAAGACCGGCCCGGGAAAGCCGATCGAGATGGCCTGGTAGTCCCAGTCCTTCGTCGCGGCCAGGACCCCGGCGACCATCTGCAACGGCGTCATTTCCGGGCCGGACGGGAATCTGCGCGGAGCGTCCTGTCCCGAGGCCAGCATCTTGACGTTCGTCCCACCGATATCAATCACCAGGATCTTCATGACAATCTCCACCGCCGTGATAGGAGGCGGTTGCGTCTCGCCCCCCCCCGGCCAGCGCGAGCACTACCCGCGCCCCAAGGATGAGGCCCAGCACCAGTCCGCTCACCACGAGGAACCCCTGGAACGCATTACCGAGTGTCCTGGCGACTGTCCCTGGGTCCGTCCACTCCGCCTGCCGGGCCAGATTCAGGGCACCGCCGAGGGCGCGATAAAGGCTCAATCCGGGAATCATGGTCACGGCGCCGGCGAAGGCAATGACCGCGACGGGCGCCTTGCTCGACCGGGCCATCCAGGCCGAAATGGCGCCCACGGTTACGCCGCCCAGGAACGTGGCGGCTTCCAGCCAGCAGCCCGCCTCCAGGGCGAGGAAGCGGAGGCCGTGGCCTGCCATTCCTCCCACCGCCGCCATCCAGAGCTGGCGCCAGGCCGTGTTGTAGAACACCGCGAACCCGCAGGTCACGATGCCGGCCAGGGCCATGTCGGAGACGATGTTGAGATGATCGGCACTGGCCGCCTGCTCGGGAAAGCAGGGGGCGGGAAGGGTCAGCTCAACCCCGAGGACGACCCCCAGGGCGCTGGCGAGCAGGATACCCGTCGCCAGCCCCAGCCGGGACAAACTCATCGGCAGGTAGTTGTCGATTAGGTCGAGCATCCCGTTGATCAGGTGTGGCCCGGGCACCAGCATAAGGGCTGGCACGATCAAGACGAGTTCCGGCGACCGGGTCCAGCCCAGCCGAATCGCCAGGCCGCCGAGGAGAGCGCCGATGAAGGCGGCGGTCAGCGGCAGTGCCAGCAGGCTGAAATGTCGGCGGCCCAGCTCCTGCCGGGCGAGCAAGCCCAGCCCCGTAGCCAGGCCGGCCACCGCCGCGGCGCTTACGTCCGCCCCCAGCAGACCCGCCAGGCTGGCGGCCGCAGCGGAGAGGACCAGGGCGGCCAGCCATTGCGAGTGCCGGGGGGTGTGGGCCTCGACTCCGCCCAGGCAGCCCAGGGCCGCTGACGCGTCGAGCTGACCCCGGCGCACCTGCCCCAGGATCTCGTGGACACGCGCCTGGACGGCTGCGTTGTAGCGAAACTCCCTCACCGGCTCCAGTGCCGGGGCTTCCCCCGCGAGGGAGACGGCCACCCCTCGGTAGGAAACCGCAACGTGACAGGTCTCGTCGGTCAGCGCCCTCGCCGTCGCCGTGAGCGCGCGGTGGATCGCTCCGGTCGATTCGTTGTACTCCAGCAACAGCCGGCCGGCCTGGAGCAGCAGATTGGTTGGCAGTCGCCGGGCGCTCATTGGTTACATCCCGAAGGCCGGACCACGTGACGGGCTGTTTGTGGCGAAGTTGGAGACCAGATTCGCCGTCGCGCGAGTAGTGTCGCCGTGTCACCTCCCGCGGCATCGACGCTTACCGGACATCATCCCCCGAGCCTCCTTGAACCAGGCTCGGCTCCACGCCGAGCGTGCCCCGCAGGTCCTCCAGGTATCCCGGGGCGGTTACTCGGTCCAGTTGCCCCGCGGCGAGTTCCCGGCGTTGTCGCATTTGAGCGGTCAGGGAACGCTCCGCGGCGGCGTTTTCGGCGAGCCAGGCGTCCAGGGCGGCCACGTGCCGCCGCCACAGCCTCTCGTCCACCCACTGCTTGGCGGCGAGGCGCTGCCGATACCAGTCGCTGCCCTGAAGAGCCTCCCGCGTGAAGAGTTGGCGAACGTCCGGGTGATGAGCGTCCTTGCCCTCGAAGGTGCCGTGGGCCATGATCGATAGCAGCGCGCGAAGCGGCGGGCATGCATCCTCGATGGAACCGTCCTCGAACGCCTGCAAGGCTACCCGCTGCTGCGCCTCCGTAATGTTGTCCACTCCGTCCACGAATGCCCCCAGATCCTGGGTCTCCGGCCGCAGGAAGGCCTCGTCGAAGACCCGGTCGGGGTGGTCGAAGACACGCCCGAAGAAGGTGCGTACGAACCTCGCTGTGATGCGGGAGCCCAGCCGGCTGGCCAGCACCATGCGGCCTCCGTGCTCGAAGTCGCGCAGAGGCTCCAGGTGGCCCTCGGCGATGAGGAAGGCCGGGTCTCGTTCTCTCGCCGTGAGCCGGGACCAGATCTCCGGGATGAGCAGGCTGACGTCGTGATCGACGCGCTGGTGAGGGCCGACAAACCCCGCGGCCGTGGAGAAGCCTGCCAGGCCGGTGAGGACGTAGGACACCAGGGCCGCGTTGAGATCGACGATCGTTCGCAGGGCGTTGAACGGCCCCTTGGTCAGCGCCCCCTCGGAGCCGGCCCCTGTGGTCGAGGGACTCTTGCCCGTGAGCGAGCAAATGACGTCCATGAACAACTCGGGCAGCTCCTGATAGTGGATCGGGCTGTAGACCGCCAGCGGCCGAATGCCGGCCTCGCGGTCGGGCGGGTTGTTGCGCCGGCCGATCAGCACGGCGCCGACGGGCAAGGGCAGCGGGTCGCGGCTGGTAATCCCCCTTGCCAGGCGGACGCCTCGCTCGGCGATGTAGCGGACCTCGGGGGCCAGCAGGTCCAGGCGGGTCTGCAGGTAGCGCGGGTTCTTGCTTGGCTTGCCGTTGACCAGCCGCGGGTAGGCAGAACAGACGACGGCCTGCGAGCCGGCCGCGGCCGCGGCCGACAGCAGCTCGCGCATGGGCGCTGTGAACTCGTCGAACTCCGTGACCCGATCGACAAGAGTCTGAGCCTGCTGGGCCGAGAGCGGCTCGAAGTTGGAGAGAAAGTTGTCGGGTCGGGCCATGTCCGCCTCGGTCTGGCGGTCCAGGCCGCGGTGGATGGCATCGTCGGGGCGCTGGAACAGCCGGTACTCGCAGTTGACCGCGAATTTGTAGCTTGCGGCCTGTGCGTCGGGGGGAAGGTGACGCAGCTGGCCGGCCGGTACGACCGCCGAGGCCGTGATGTCGTCCTCCGTCTGCACCTTCACGGCCGGGGCAAAGTCCTGCCGGAGCTTGAAAGTCCGCCAGCCCTGTGAGGACAGCAGGCCAACCCGCAGGTAGCTCCCAACCAGCCGGCGCCCCATCGCCTTCAGCTCGTGGCCGGGTCGGCCGTTGATCGAGTCAACGCCGAAGAGGTCGCGCCAGTTTTCCCGGGCCTGGGGCGGGACATAGCGTTTGATGAGGTAGACCAGCGGATAAATGCGATCGGGTAACGACGCCAGCCAGCCATTGTAGTCCGGTGTGTAGTCGTCCGAGGGCGTCAGCAGCTTGATCACGCTGCCGAGCGAGCGTAACGGGCTCAGCAGCGGCCGGCTGGGGCGCAGCGAATAATCCGGCCCGCGGCCCGGCTTCCAGCGGTCGGCGTAATCGCGGTCGAAGAACTGCTGCACCAGGTCGAAGTCCTTCTCCAGGTCGGCGACGAAGATCGGGCCGTAAAGGACGTAGTCGGCCAGGCTCTTGGAAATCTCGCTCTTGCCGCCGCCGGAGACCGTGCAGGGCTTGTGACAGAACAACCCCTCGGCCACGGTGCCGATCAGCCGCCACGCCCCGGTCGATGGGTGCTTCTCCAGCTGCACCTTGTACCCCGAGGGGGTCATGTAGGTCTTGCCGGGTCGCAGAGGCACGGACTCCTCGCGACCGTCCTGCGCCCACCACATCTGCAACCGGGACAGGCTGGCGCGGGCGTCGTGCGGGACGTAGACCAGGTCCGGGCACCGCGTATCGACGCCGTACCCCTCCGGCCGGAGGTCAATCGTTTCGGGGTCCTGGCGGGCCAGGTCGGCGAGGGTCCGATCGTTTGTCCCGTAGTCTCCCGCGTCGAAGTCGGTGGCCAGGTTGTAGCGCGGGAAGGCCAACGCCCCGCCCGCATGCTCCTCTTCCGCGTTGCCGAACAGGTTGGCGGCGTAGGAGATCTGCGTCTTGACCTCCTTCTTGCAGTAGCCGTAGTAGTTGTCGGCGATCAGCGTCACGATCACCCCGGACGCGTCACGGCAGGTGACCTTGAACGCCTGGCCGTCGTTGTACGGCTCGGCCGGGTCGCGCCAACACATCCCGTCGCGCCGTTGCCGCTCGGTCGCGCTGTCCCAGTTGGGCAGCCCCACGTCATACTTGGTGAGCCGGGTCAGGTGGGGGGCGAGGATGACGCAGCCGGTGTGGCCGGTCCAGTGCTCGACGTCAAGCCCGGCGTCATTCTCGGGTAGGTTCGGATCGCCGGCGTTGCCGAAGATCGACTCGACGAAGTCGAGGTTACTTACCAGGCCGCCAGGTGCGAAGAAGCGGACCTCCATTGTCTTCTCGGGGCCGACACCGGGCACCGCCGGGGACACGATCGGCCGGAGCAGGACAGAGACAAACGCCGTGACCGGCTCGGCCCGCGTGGACGTGAGCGGCACCACGAGCAAATCGGCCGGCGGAAACAGGGCCTGGCGGAAGAGGGTCACGAAGACGTGGCGCGGGACGGCCTTCTTGTCGCCGGGGATCGGCAGGCCGCCCTCGCTGACGTGGAAGGTCCCCTTGGTCGTGCGACGGTCGCTGCGGGGGTTGTGGAGCACCCCGTTGCGCACCCGGTAGGAGGTCACGTATTCGTTGCGGTAGGTGTCTCCGTCGGCCGGGAGAGATAGCTCGCGGGCGATCCCGTGGCGCGGTAACACGAGGGCGGCAGGCAGCCGCAAACGGTCCGCCCGCGTCAGGTCGGTGAAGTGGGAGTTCAGAAACGCTTCGATCCGGCGGTCGGCCGGACAGCGGTCGTCCCTCGAAGCCGCCGGGCGCGGGCGGGCGACGAGGTCCTCCGCCAGCCTTCGCACCTCTGCCGCCCCGTTTGAAGGCACAGCCGCCTTCGCATAGATCCCGACCGCTGAGGCAAGTTCCACGTGCCGGACTCCCTGGTTGCGCCATGTAGGCTAAGTGGTTCCCCAATGAGGGGCGTCGCCGTCTTTCCTCGATCAGCCGAATTGCACTTTTCCAGTCTGTTTAGATGCGCGGAAGCCTACTCACACAGTCAAGCACTCCTGCACCACCGCAGAGCGCGGGCGAACAGGCTGACCTGGCCCGCCCCAACCCACAAACAGAGAAGAGTCACCGCGACGGCAGCGCACGTCAACCAGCCGAGTATCTTCCCCTTGACGCGTGCCAGGTCCTCGCGAGCCGCGTCCAGGTTGGACTGCCAGTCATCCACGGCCGCTTGACAATTCTGCAAGACGAGATCCATTTGGCTCGTTGCCGCAGCAACCTCCCGACTGCCGGTTTCCTTGTCCCCATCGCCGACCGCCGCTTCGAGCCGTCGAAGAGTGGCCGAGAGCTGTCGCGCCTCCTCCGCGCGACGCTGCAACTGATCGGGCTCGACGCGGAGACTGCGCGCGGCTGGTAGCTCCTGAAAGCTCTCGAGCAAGCTGGAGACGGCGACAGATACGTCCGACAACGTGGCCAGCCGCCCACCCAGCTCGTCGATGTCTGGCCCGGCCCTCTGCTGGATGAGCGTGCGAATGGCGCGCGACGCGCGACGACCCTTTTCACCACCGCTTCCGAGGTCGGCCGATTCCTGGCCGACGTTGGCCACGTCGGCGCGTGCCTTGGCCACCGCGCTGCGGATATTCTGGTTGGCGGCAGACACACGCTGCAGACCGACGTCCAGCCTGGCCGAGATCGTCTGCACCTTCTCGGAAACTCTTTGATAGAACATCCAGGTGCCGACGATCCCGGCGACACAGACGATGATACCGACCGCGGAGAGGAGCAGGACCACGCCCCCGCCGAAGCGACGCAGCAACCCCATGGCCCTTCCTCACACGGCATGAAATCCGCGCCTGTGCGAGAAATCGGTTAGCCCCTTCAACCGAAGGTTACACCCGCTTCCCGCACAGGCCCTTCCTTGCCGCACTCGCAGCCTTCAGAACGGACTATTACTCTTGACGGCGCGGGGCTCCCTGCCTCCCGCGCCCCATCAACCTTTGATGACGGCCAGGATCGCCTCCACCTCTTCCCTGACGGTGGCACGCAGCTTGTTGCCCGCCTCCTGGACCTTGGGCCGGTACTCCTTGCGGATGTCCGCGATCTTGGTCTTTTGCTCGTCGGTCAGGTCCAGGTCCTTGAGGTTCGCGATCCTGCAGGCCATGCGATCGCGGATACGCTCCTTGCGCTCGTCCTTCAGCTCCAGGAGCTTTGCCTTCTGCTCCTCGCTCAGGACGTCCCGGATCTTTTCCATCTCGTCCCTGACGATGGCGGCCACGTCCTTGCCGACGGCCTGCACTTTCTCCTTCTGGTCGTCGGTGAGCTTGATGGCCTCCAGGACCTCGCGGCGCTTCTTGCCCGCCTTCAGGGCGTCCGCACGGGCCTTCTTCTGGTCGTCGGTCAGCAGGCCCTGTAACTCCTTCATGGCCTTTTCAACCTTGGGGCGGCACTCCTTGCGGATGTCCTCGATCTTGGCGATCTCGCCGTCGGTGAGATCCAGCTGCCCCAGGCGCGCGATTCTCTCGGCCAGGCCTTCCGCCCGGCGCTCCTTGCGCTCCTCCTTCGTGGCCTTGAGCTTCTCTTGCTGCTCCGCGGTGAGGACCGCCCGGACCTTCTCCACCTCCTCCTTGACGACATCGGCCAACTCCTTGCCGGCCTCCTGCACCTTGGGTTTGTACTCCTTGCGGATGTCCGCGATTTTGGTCTCCTGCTCGTCGGTCAGGTTCAGGTCCTGGATCCGCGCGGCGAGCCCTCCCGCCTTCTCAGCCGCCTTCTCCTCGGCGGCTGCAGGCAAGGCCGCGCACACCCACATCCCCACGGCCAGCGTCACGACAGCCATCAGAGTCTTCATCACCGCCTCCTTCGGATTCGGGCGAAACAGCGCCCCGCTCGCTGCTTGTCCTCGCCGGACCGAACGGCAGCGGCGCGGGCGCACCTCAACTCGCCTGGGCGTCAGGGGTCGGCAGCCGGGCCCTTCCTGGCCACCCAGGGTCGGCCCGGTCAACTGCCGCTGGCTGCTACGCGATGGCAATCTTGTTCTTCTCGGCGAACTCGCGGCGTGTCTCCTCGCTGATGAAGTAGAACTTCTGCCCCCCCCACTCCAGGGTCGCTGCCGCCACGACCTTGGGAAAGCTGACGTGGGCGATCGGGTCCTCGACCATCTCATCCTTCAAGTAGATCTCGTTCTCGCCCATCGAGAAGTACGTCTGCACGAACTCCATGATCTGGTCATCGATCCACTTCGCGACTGCTTCCTCATCGACGGCGTTCAAGGGGAACTCCACCTCGGCGTGCGGGTTGAAGCGCATCAGGACCGGGATGATTTCCAGGTCGTAGCTGAGGATCACCTTGTCCACGTCGCGGTTCGTGTACGCCGCGAACTTGACACGGACGTGGGCCAGGCGCGACTGGAAGTCGAAGGTCACCTCCCGTGTCGAGGGCACGATGCGCGGCTTCGTCTGGACCCGGTCCCCGAACTTCTTGACCAGCAGCTCCAGGCGCGGCTTCCAGATGTCGCGCAACTGGTCGAACACCTTGCCGAGCTGCTCGAGGCGCTTCTGCCGCTGTTTATGCTCCTCCATCTGCCCGACGCGGAACTGCTTGACCTTCTGCTCCACCGCCGAGAACTCGGCGTCGATCCGACTGGCGAGTGTGTTGATGTCTGTCATCAGCGTGTCTCCTTAGAAACGTCCGACGTCAGCGGACTCTTGCTACAGGCGAGCCGCTCCCGACCCGAACGCTATCCCTGAGATTTGACGCCCTCTCGAATAAGTATCAGGGGGCAGAGTGTTCCGGCTCGCTATGCGCCCTTGGACCGTCGGGTGTTGTAATCGCAGAGGCCAAGCCAGCTTCATGTGCCACGGCCACGGGCGCAGCCCCGTCAGACAGGACGGAGGCCTTCCGCCCTGTGAGCCAGCGGATGACCACGTAGAAGACTGGCGTGAAAAAGATGCCGAAGACCGTGACCCCCAGCATGCCGCTGAAGACCGCGACTCCCAGGGCCACGCGCATTTCGGCGCCCGCGCCCTTGGCCAGTACCAGCGGAACGACACCCAAAATAAAGGCGAACGACGTCATCAGGATCGGCCGCAAACGCAGCCGGCAAGCTTCCACGGTGGCGTCGTGGGCGTTTTTGCCCCGGTCCTGTAGTTGCTTGGCGAACTCCACAATCAAGATGGCGTTCTTGGCGGCGAGACCGATCAGCACCACCAGGCCGATCTGCGTGAACAGGTTGTTATCCTGCTTCGCCAGCCAGACGCCAGTGATGGCCGCCAGGAGGCACATGGGTACGATCAGCACGATCGCCACGGGCAGCGACCAGCTTTCGTACTGGGCGGCCAGCACCAGCACGACGAAGATCACCGCCAAAGGGAAGGCCAGCTTCGTGAACAGGTCTTGCCCCGCCAGGATCTGCTGGTAGGTCAGCTCCGTCCACTCGTAGCCCATCGTGGAGGGCAGCTCCTTGTTGCCCAGGGTGTCCATGATGGCGATGGCTTGACCGGAGCTTACCCCGGAGGCCGTGTTACCGTTGATCTCCGCCGAGGGATAGAGGTTGTAGTGGTTGACAATCGCCGGGCCGCTATCATAGCGCACCTTGATCAGGGTTTGCAGCGGTACCCGGTCGCCTTTCCCGTTGCGCACTTCGAGGTTGCCGATGCTCTCGACCTTCATGCGGTAGGGCGGCGCGGCCTGAATGTTCACCTGCCAGTTGCGGTTCTGGAAGAAGAAGTCATTGACGTAGAAGGAGCCCAGGCAGGCCTGCAACGTCTCGTCGATATCCTTGAGCTTGATCTGCTGGGCCTTTGCCTTTTCCTCGTCAATTTCTACGAAGAGTTGAGGCTGCGTGACGCTGAAGCTGCTGAAGAGGCCCATCAGCCGCGGGTCTCGGTTGCCTTCCTCTGCAAGGCCCTGCACGCCCCCCTGGAGGGCCCTCAGGCCGGCCCCGCGTCGGTCCTGGACCTGCAGCTTGAACCCGCCCGTACTGCCCAGGCCGTCCACCGGAGGCGCGCCGAACAGAGCGACCCGCGCCTCCCGGAATGACGCAAACTTGTTGCGGAGGCGGGCCGCAATCTCGGGACCACTCAGGCCGCGCTTGCCGGCCCGCTCCTCGAACGGCTTCAGGATGACGAACATGCCGCCGACGTTGCTGATGTTGGTGCTCACGAGCACCGAATAGCCGGGCAAGTCAATGGTGTGGGCCACCCCTTCGTCTTCGCGGGCCAGCTTGCTCAGCTCCTGGATGAGCCGGTCGCTCCGGTCCAGGCTGGCGCCGTCCGGCAGCTGAGCGTTGAGCACCAGGTAGCCCTTGTCCTGCTCGGGGATAAACCCCACCGGCACGGTCTTGAAGCCCAGGTACGTGAGCCCCATCAAGCCGACGTAGACCGCGAGGGCAATTACGCTGAGCCTCAGCAGAATGCCCACGGCCTTGCCATAGCCCTTGATGGTCACGTCAAAGGCCCAGTTAAACCCGCGGAAGAAGGCCCCCAGCGCCCGGTTGACCACGACCCCCGCCAGCCAGCCGCCGCCGACGCCGGCTAGGACCACGAACGCTCTCAACCCCCAAACGGCGGCGGAGCTGGCCTGGTTCCCGGACTCTTGGCCGGCATGCCCGTGACCGCCAACCTCAATGCCCACAAGATGCCCAATGGGCGCCAGCAGGAAAAAGTAGGCCAGCAGGCCGCCGATCAGGGCAATGCCCACCCGGGGGAGCGCTTCTTGCTGGACGTGGCCATGCTCCGCGTGCGCGTGCGGTTTGAGCAAGAGGGCGCAAAGGGCGGGGCTGAGGGTCAGCGAGTTGAACGCCGAGATGACCGTCGAGGCGGCAATCGTCAGGGCAAACTGCTTGAAGAACTGCCCGCTGATGCCCGCCATGAACGCGGTCGGCACGAAGACGGAACAGAGCACCAGTGAGATGGCGATGACGGGACCCGTCACCTCGTCCATCGCCTTGCGAGTGGCGTCACGAGGCGACAGCCCTTGCGCCAGCCACGTCTCCACGTTCTCCACGACCACGATGGCGTCATCGACTACGATGCCGATCGCCAGCACCAGGCCAAACAGCGAGAGGTTATTGAGGGAGAAGCCCAGCAGCGACATGACCGCGAGGGTGCCAACAAGCGACACGAAGGCCGCCACCATCGGGATGATGGTCGCCCGCCAGTTCTGGAGGAAGACCAGCACCACGATGAAAACCAGCACAAACGCCTCGATGAGGGTGTGCAAGACGCTGGTGATCGACTCCTCGATGAAGACCGTCGTGTCGTAGTGGATGGCGTACTCGACGCCTTCGGGAAACTTGGCCTTCAGCTCCTCCATCTTGGTGCGGATGGCCTTGGCGGTGTCCAGCGCGTTGGACCCCGGCAGTTGAAAGATGGCAAGGGTCACCGACGGCTCGCCGTCAAGGTAGCTGTTGACGTCGTAGTTCTTGGCACCCAGCTCCACGCCTTTCTCCAGGAGCTTCCCGTCCTTGTCGTACAGGTCGTTGCGAACCACGTCCCTCAGTTGAACGACTGCCCCCGTCTCCCCCGTCTTGATGACGATGTCCTCGAACTGCTCTTCCGAGGTCAGGCGGCCGCGGGTGTTCAGGGGAAGCTGGAAGCGGACGGAGGAATCGGCCGGTACCGGCGGCTGACCAAGCCGGCCGGCGGCAACCTGACGGTTCTGCTCCCGAACAGCGTTGATCACGTCGCTGGCGGTAAGCTTTTTGGCGGCCAGCTTGTCGGGGTCCAGCCAGATGCGCATGCTGTAGTCGCGCGGGCCGAGGAATGCCACGTCGCCGACACCCTTGAGCCGGGCCAGGTCGTCCTTGACGCTGATGGTCGCGAAGTTGCTGAGGTAGAGCTGATCGTAGTAGTAACTGCCGTCCGGCCGCTTCGACGAGACGAGGTTCACACACATCAGGATGCTGGGCGACTTCTTCTTGGTCGTCACGCCGATGCGCTTGACGTCCTCGGGGAGCTTGGCCTCGGCCACGGCCACGCGGTTCTGCACGAGCACCTGCGCCGTGTCCAGGTTCGTGCCCAGCTCGAAGGTGATGTCGAGATTCATCTGGCCGTCGTTGGTGCATTTCGACGACATGTACAGCATTCTCTCGACGCCGTTGACTTCCTGCTCGATGGGGAAGGCCACCGTGTCGCCAACGGTCTTGGCGTTAGCGCCTGGATAGGTTGCCGTGACCTGGATGGTGGGAGGCGTGACGTCGGGATACTGGGCGATGGGCAGTCCCAGAAGCGCCACACAGCCGACGATCAAGATCACGATCGAGAGCACGCTGGCAAAGATCGGCCTATCAATGAAAAAATGAGAGATCATGAGACGTTCTCGCGTTGATCCAGGGAAAGCAGCCGTGCCTGCGGAGCAAGTGGTGCGTCTCTGCCGGCGTCACGGCACCGACTTCTCCGCTGGAGCCGCCTCACCTGGCTTCTGCGGGTCGATCGGGTAATTGAGCCGCGCACGCTGCAGGTTGTCCACGAGGACCCACCAGTCTTCCGGCTTCTCCCTTTCCGGGAGCGTGTCCGTGGGCTGAATCGCCCGCATCCCCTCGTCGGTCAGCATCCCGAGCGTGACGTTGCGTCGCCGGACGACGTTCTTGTCATCGGCGATAAGGACGTACCGTTTGTCCTGGTCAGCGAGGATAGCTGTCTCGGGGACGAGCAGCGCGCGGAATGGTTTGCCGGTGGGCAGCCGGACACGGACGCGGGCGCCGGACACAAAGAATCCGTCCTTGTTCGGCACGGTCCCGTAAAGCTGAATCGTCCCCGTGCCCGGGTCGATCCGGTTGTCGCTGAAGGCCAGCTTTCCCGTGTGCTTGTAACCGCTCTCCCCTTCCAGGGCGAAGGTAAAATCGACCTCCGCGCTCTTCAGAGCCGCCAGGACTTCGGTCAAGTTCTTCCCAATGGCGCTGACGCTTCGGGCGTAGCGCTGCAGGGACCGCTCATCGACGTTGAAGTACACCCGAATGGGATCGGTCGAGACGATGGTGGTCAGCAGCGGGTCGCTGCCGCCGGCGTTGACCAGGTTGCCTTCGGTCAGCTCCGCCTTGCCGATGCGACCGCCGATGTCTGCCGTGATGCGCGAATACTCGAGGTCGAGCTTGGCCTGATCCACCCCGGTTTCGGCCTTGTTCTTTTCCGCGGCGGCGACGTGCTGCTTGGCGACCGAGACATCCAACTCTTGCATCGAGGCCGCTCCCGTCCTCGCCAGCGGGCGGACCCTCGCCACTTCACTGGTAGCCAATTCCAGCTGGGCCTCCGCACTCTTCACGTGCGCCTTCGCCGCCTCGAGCGATGCCTGAAAGGGCCTGGGGTCGATTTCAAACAGCAGATCGCCCTTCTTGACGATCTGGCCGTCCGTGAAGTGAACCTTCATGATGTGTCCGCGAACGCGGGCGCGGACTTCCTGGACCCTGTCCGGTTGCATCCAGCCGTTGAACTCCACGGAGTTAGTTAGCTCCTGCTGCACGGGATGCATCACACTGACCTTTGGCGCCTCGGCGGAGCCAGCAGGAGGGGCCTCCCGCGAACAGCCGACAAGAAGCATCGGCAGTAGCAAGAGCGGGCCGGCAAACCGGGCTCGTTGATGTTGAGGAGTCATTGTTGCACCCGTCAGCAAGGTGGTCTCTGAGGAACTCAGCAAGCGTAGTTACAACGCCTGGGCTGCCCAATGCGAATTTGATCGGCATGTGCAAGGGCACAATCTTTCACAACCCTGGCGCTCGCTTGGGCTTGACACCCCCTTGGATGCACTTGCAGTACCAGGGGAAGGCACGTGGTAAGACATTTCAGGGCTCTCTGCAACAAGTCCGTATCGGCGATTGTCATTAACAGTGCCCCAATAACGACTTACATCATATGCGCTTGGCGACCTGCCCGGCTCTCCCTGAGACGGGCGCTATTCCGGAACCGCACACCCCCGGCCGGGTCCGCACAGGGGCAATCGGACCAGACGCAACCGCCCGAGGGGCATTACCCGGCGGGTTGATCATTGACGCCGCAGCGCTCGGTCTCGACGGTCATCCCGTCGCGCACCCACAGCAACCCCTTGACGATGACCAGTTCATCCGCGTTCAAGCCCTTATCGATGACCTGCCAGCCGTCGTGGACGGTGCCCGTGCTGACGCGGCGGTATGCCACCTTGTTGTGATCATCGACGACGTAGACGTACTTCAGCTCGTGGTCCGACGCGACGGCCACCTCGGGCACGACGAGGGCCTTGTGCGGGTCGCCGATAGGGAGTCGTACGCGCACGAACTGTCCGGCCTCCAGCATGCCGTCCGGGTCGCGGAAGGTTGCTCGGAACTCGATGGTGCCGGTGCCGCGTCTCAGTTGCACGTCGATGTAATCGACGGCCCCGCCCGTCACGACGGTGCCGTCGCCGAGTGTCATCTCCGTCAACTCCTGGCGGCCTTCGCCCGGCTTGGTCTTCCTCTGGCGCTCCTGCTCCGCGTAGCGCAGGTAGGTGTTCTCGTCCACATCGAAGTAGGCATACATCTTCCCTGTCGAAACGATGTTGGTGAGCACGGTGCTGTCGGCCCTGACCTGGTCGCCGACGGTGATCCGGTTGCGGCCGACCCTGCCGTTGATCGGGGCCTTGACCTTGGTGAAATCGAGGTTGACCCGGGCGCCCTCGCGGTTCGCCTTGGCGACCTTGAGGTCGGCGGCCGCCTCGTCACGGTCCTCCACCATCTTTTCAAAGTGCTGGCGGGTGACGGTCTTCTTGGCGACGAGTGGGGCGTCCCGTTCCACGTCCCCGTTAAGCCGTTTCACCTTGGCCTCAAGGACCGCGACCTGGCCGTCGGCCCGCTCGTATTCGGCCTGGTAGATCCTGGGGTCGATCTCGAACAGGACGTCGCCGACCTCGACCGCGGTGTCGGGCCGGAAATTGACCTTGGCAAGGTAGCCGGTCGTCCGCGACCGCACCTCGACCGTCTCGACCGCCTCGGTGCGGCCCTGGAACTCGACCGAGTCGAGCACCTCGCGCTCGACGGCCGGCGTGACCGTAACCTTCGGCAAGGCAGGCCGGGTCCCTGTGGGGGGGCCGTCGCAGCCCGCCAGGGACAGGACGCCTGTTGCCAATAACCACGCGAGGAGGAGGCGGGTCAGTTGCCTGGTCATGACAAAGACTCCATTACATACCGTGGTAAGGAGTAAGTTAGCGAGGGCTTGCGGTCGGGGCGCCTGTCAGAATTGCCAGGGGGAAGCCGGGAAAAGTACCAGCCGGCTGCCGAGCTGCTGGGTAGACCGAGGCCGGCGGGTGCGGTTCCGCAGGGCCAAGCGCGCGGCGGGACCGGTCGTAATACCGGTGGGCTATTCCAGGGTGATGCAAGGTGAAACGAACGAACGGTCCGCCGACGCCGCTCTCAGGGCGGGCAGCAGGTCCGAGGCGATGCGACATTTGACGACGTAGCCCAGGGCCCCGGCCGCGAGGGCCGCGCGGACGTAATCGGGATCGTCATGGACGCTCAGGAAAACGATCTTGACCGGGGAGCCCGAAGCGTGAAGGTGCTGGGCCGCCTCGATGCCATTCATCACCGGCATCGTAATGTCGAGCACCAAGATGTCCGGCCTGAGTCGGGTAATCTCCTCGAGTGACGCCCGGCCGTCGCCGACCTTCTCGATCACGTCGAACTCCCGTTCGAGGAGTCGGGTTTCGATCGCGAGAAAGTCCTCGTGGTCGTCGGCCAGCAGTACACGAGCCCGCTTCAAGGGCGTCTCCCGACAAGGTTGGGGACGGGAGGGCAGTCCCGAAACCGCCCGTCCGGGTGCGTCTGAGGAGGAGTGCAGGCAGGCACCGGCTATAGAAATGTATCGCCATCGCACAAGGGAGGGCTACTGGCAAAAGTAACAGTGCTGGGGGGGGGAAGGATTGACAGGCGCGCGGCTAGACGGACACAAGGTGTTGCTTGACGGCGAACTGGACCAACTCGGCGCTGGTCTTGATCCCGAGTTCTTGCATCATGCCGTACTTGTGGAAGGCGACGGTCCGGGCCGTGATTTTTAGGATGCGGGCGATCTGCTTCATCGTGCGCCCCTCGGTCAGCAGCTGCAGCACCTCGCGCTGGCGCAGGCTGAGCTCGCCGGTCTTCTTCTCCGGCCCGGGCCCCTGAAGGAAGGAGTCGACGAGGCCCCGGGTGGCCAGCGGCGTGACGTAAGAACGGCCCTGAAACACCTCTTGAATGGCCTGCAACAACTCCGAGGCGGCGGAGTTCTTGAGCAGGTAACCCGACGCGCCGGCCCGGAACGCTTCCGCCGCGAGATCGGGGTCTTCGCTCACCGTCAGAAAGATGACCTTGACCTCGGGCATCAGCCGCTTGAGCTGCCGGGCGGCGTCCAGCCCGTTGAGCAAGGGCATGGCGATGTCGAGAACGACAATGTCGGGGCGCAGATCGGGCGCGGCGTCGAGCAGGGCACGGCCGTCGGCCATGGCCCCCACGACTTCGCACTGCGCTTGGAGCAGTTGCGCAAACGCTTCCCGGAGCAGCCGGTGGTCGTCCGCCAGCAGGACACGCGGGCGCTTCATGGCAGTCTCTCGAGGGTGGATGGCCTCCAGCCCATCATATCCCTGGCGCCTGCGCCGGCAAATTCTTTTCCGGCCGAGCGTTCGGTCCCTGGACGGTAGCGCACAGCGGTACGTGGACGTCGATCCGGGTGCCGGCCGACGGGCGCGAGTCGATGACGATTGCGCCGCCGACCAGGCGCAGCCTTTCCCGCATGCTGACCAACCCGAGCCCCGCGTTGCCATCGACCGCACGGAGGTCGAAACCGACCCCGTCATCGACGATGCGCAGGGACACCCCGTCCTCTCTCCCGCTCAACTCGACGCGGGCGTGCCGGGCGCCGCTGTGCTTGATGACGTTTCGCAGGGCTTCCTGCGCGATGCGGTAGAGGCACAGGGTCGTGTCATCCGGGATAGGCGGCATCTGCTGATGGCTGAACTCCACCTCCAGGCCGTGGGCCTGGACCTGTTCCTTGCACAGGCCGCGGACGCCGGCCACGAGCCCCAGTTGTTCGAGCTTCGAGGGGTGCAGGTTGTGCGACAGGTCATGCACGACGGAGGACAGTTGCTTGACCCGGGCCGACAGCTCGCTCACCCGCTCGCCGAGCCGGGCCGCCGACTCCGGCGGCGCCTGGCCGAGGAGGTCCATCTCCACGGCCAGGAGGGCCAGGCTCTGGTTCAGGTCGTCGTGGAGCTCGCGGGCAATCCGCCGGCGTTCCGTCTCCTGGGCCTGAAGCAGCCGGCCGGTCAGCGCCCGCAGCTCGCGCTGACTCTCCCGCAAGCCTTCTTCCGCCCGCTTGCGCCCGGTGGTGTCGATAATCGACGCCAGGACCAGGGAGCCTGCGCCGGTCCGGATCGGGCTAAGCCCGATCTCCACCGGGAACTCACTGCCGTCCTTGCGCAGCCCGAAGAGCTCCCGCCCCGCCCCCATGGCACGGCTTGCCGGCGCGGCAAAGAAGAGGGCTCGCTGGGCAGGGTGCTGATCCCGGAAGCGCTCCGGCACGAGCATTTCTACGTGCCGGCCGAGCAATTCCTCTTTCCGGTAGCCGAAGAGGATCTCCATGTGTGCGTTGGCCAGAACGATCCTGCCGTCCTGGCCGACCATGAGCATGCCGCTCGGGGCGGCATCGACCACCTGCCGGAAACGCTGTTCCGCCCGGCGGCGATACGCCCTTTGCAGCACGAGAGCACAGAGCAGCAGCGCCTCGATGACGCACAGAGAAATGACACCGATGATGTGCCATCGGTAGACGTCCCAGAACGTCGGTTGCCGGAAGCGAACAACGCTGCCGGGCGGCAGGTCCTCTTCGCGGATGCCCCAGCGCTGGAGCTGGCGCCAGTCAAACATGTAGGCATTCTCGCTGGCGCCCGGGACATGTATGCTCTCGGGCTTTTCCCCGGCCAGGATGCGCGACGCCAGGAGGGCCGCGTTCTTCCCTTCCGCTTCAAAACTCAGCAGGCGACCGCCGACGATGCCACGCCCAAGGTACGAGTCGATGTGGCCGTAGACGGGGGCATTCGCGGCGGCCGCCACACGCTCGGCGACCTCCGCCGGGGCAACCGTATGGCCAGAGCCGTCCTGCTGGACGTGGAGGTAATAGATGACGCTGCCGTCGGGGAGCTTGGCTACTTCCCTCAAGAGGTCGTTCATCGGCAGGCCGGTCAGGTAAACAAACTCCTGTTTCCCTTCGTAGCTGCGGAATGCCTGCCTGGCCTGCGCCTCCCAGTAGGCATCCGTCTTCGACGCGCCGGCAATGACGACGACGCGCCGCGTGCCCGGGTGAAGCCGAAGGGCCAGTTCCAACGTGGGCACAAGATCCATCCTCATCGGAGCGCCGACGACGCCGGGCCCGAGCTGCCGGGCCTTCACCTCCCGCTCATCAATAGCGCCGAAGACGATCGGAACGCCAGGCAACATTTCCTCGCGATACTTCAACGCGAAATCCAGCGCGGGAGCCATCCCGGGAATGATCACGTCGATCTTCCTGTGCGCATACTTCCGCCGGAGAAACTCCGCCAAGTGCCGCTGGTAGCCGTCGTCCGGGAAACGTGCTGAATCGAGGTACTCGTTGTAGAGTTCGATGCGTTCGGCCGAGGATGACTCGAAGGTGTGGCGTAGGCCCTGTTCAAACAGGAGGTTCCCCGGCTGTCCGTCACTGACCGGGTAGAGTACCAGTACCCGCCTGGTGTTCTTGGCACCGGCCGCCGGGACCGGCGAGCAGATGAACAGGAGCGTGAGCAGCGGGGCGATCCGGGAAAGCCGCGTTTTGAGGAGTTCCGCCGTCCGTCTGCCGATTCTCATGGCGCCCTCTCCCGGGTCGGAAACCGCCCAGGCCGGCGGCTCCGGTGGCGCGTCCCGGCCCGCCTTGAGCGCGGGACAACTCGGCCATTGTACCCCCCGGCGAGGGCTATTGCACGTCACCGTTTCCTGAACGCCACGCCACCTCCTCCCCGGCAGTCTGAGGAAGCGCTGCTCCTTCGCGCCCGCAACCGCCTCCAAGTGTTTTCCGCCGAGTCAAGAGTTCGTCCGACCTCCCGCTCACGGGTAGTCCTTGAACAGGTCGATGTCCGGGTACTTCTGGTTAGCCTCGACGACCTGCTGCACCTCCTGCGCGACGTTGGCGGCCACCTGCGTGTCGTGGGGGTCGAACTCCATGCTGGCGTTGTAGAGCAGCGCCCAGTTCAGGCCCGATGGCAGGCGCTTCATGAAGGTGCGCATGCCCTGGTAACTTCCCTCCTTGTAGTATCCGAAGGTCTTGTCCTTGACGAGGACGCTGTCCCAGCCCAGGCCGAACCACGTCCCGTTCTCGCGCGGCTTGAGGGGAGCGGGCGGCTGCTCCAGCATCACCTGCCGTATCTTCTCGCCCAGGACCGGCTCGCCGCGGCTACCGTCGAGGTTGGTGAGGAAACGGACCAGGTCCACCACCGAGGCGCTCCAGCCGCCCGCCGCGTTGATCATCGGCAGCAGCATCGCGGGCAGCGCGATCAGCGTCCCGGCCAGGCAGCGCACGGCCTCGCCAGCAATGTACTTGCCGTCGAAGGCGTGCAGCCCCGCCCGCTTAATCCCCATGGGCTTCAGGACCTGCTCGGCGAGGTAGCGTTCATAGGGTTGGCCGCTGACCTTGGCGATGATCTCGCCCAGGATGACGAAGCCGACGTTGGAGTACTTCTGCTGCGTGCCCGGGTTGAAATCGAGCCGCTGGCCGGCCATGAACTCGAGGAGTTGCCGCGAGGACAGCGGCGCCCGCACGCCGTAGGCGCGACAAATCTGAGGCTCCCAGTTCACGGGGTCGCCCTTGACTCCTCGGTCCCAGCCTCCGGAGTGGTTGAGACACTGGCGGACGGTGACATCCTTGAGCCGTGGATCCACACGGGCACCACGCGGCGCCCTGATGTCCTTAAGGATGTCGAACACCGCGTCGTCCAGGCCGAGCTTGCCCTGCTCGACGAGCTTGAGGGTGCCGACGGCGGTGATCGGCTTGGACAGACTTGCCAGCCCGAACAGCGTTTCCGGATCGGCCGAGGCACCGTTGGTGACATTGGCCCAGCCGTAGCCCTTGGCCAGGAGCAGCTTGCCTTCCCGCGCGAAGGCGAAAGCGGCCCCCGGGATGCCGTTCCGGTCCATGACGTCCAGCATGGCCGCGTCGAGCTTCTCCAAGCCGGGGCCCGCCTTGCCCTTGATGGGAACCTTCTCGAAGGCCGGCGGCATCGGCGGCTGGCCCTGCGCGGATACTTCCGCCGTCGCGGCCAGGCCGCCGATACCGGCGAGGCCGGCGAGGGCAGCCCGTCGCGTGAGTCCTTTTCGTCGAGTCGTCATGGAAGCATGTCCTCCAAGTCGAATTTCGGCTGTCGGGCCCGCCGTGCATCCGGGAGGCCCGCAACGGTTACTGCAGACCGGCGCCTGCTCGGTGACCTGCGGCGGGGGGTACTCTTGCCCCCGCCGAACGAATCTGGGCTGTCGTGCTCTTGCTCTTGTCCCCGGGCGCCGCTTGGGAACGAGGGACCGTCGCCCCGGCCGGGTCGGTCTGCGCTCCCAACTCCTGAGGCCCGTTGGAGGCTCACGGCGCGAGGAGGCGCGGAAAACGGCTGTCAGACCGCGCCGCCCACACGGGGGAGAGTGCCTCGAGCGCGAGGATAGCGACGGCAAGTGCAGGGCGCGTTGCCCCCGCAGAGCCTAACCAGACAGGCGATATAATAGCGACCGATTAGAGCAGGTGTGACTGTCAGAACTGACAGGGCACGAAAAAAGGTGGCAGCCCGCGGCCGGGTGCGTCGGTGGCCGTACGCCACCGCCGGCCGCGGCGCCCCCAACTACTACCGCCTCAGCCCCCTCGGCCACCAGCTCCTCCACGGCCAGGGCGCCCCGCCGCCTCGGCGCCACGTCGGCCCCGTCGGCATCGCCCACCAGCACCACACCCGCTGCCTGGCGGACTTCGTCGTCCACACCGCGGTCTCCGCCCACCGGGCCGGCATCGTCCTGGGCGGGTTCTACGCCGAGAACGCGCTGCGCCTGGCGGTGGGGGAGGAGAGCCTCTATCCCGACTGCGCCTTCCAGCTCGTCACGCCAGCGGGCCGGGAGTTCTCCTTCTTCGTGGAGCTGGATAACGGCACCGAGCGCGTGCGCTCGGAGAAGGACCTCGACAGCTGGGAGCGCAAGGTGCGGCTCTACGACACCCTGCGGAGTGGTTCGGCCAGGCGATTTCGCGTCCTCGTCGTCGCCACCCGTAGCGAGCAGCGCTTGCGGCGCATCCTCGCGGCCGCGGCGGAGCACGCCGCGAACCCGGCGCGCTCACTGGTCTATGGCGTGCTGCTGCCGAGTTACCTGGCAGAGCCGGATGGGCTGACCTCCCCCTGCTACCGTGACCACCGCGGGCATGCCGTCGCCCTCATCCCCCACGACGGGACTGAGCACGCCGGGATCGGCGAGCCGCGCGCCTCCCACTTCGTCGCCGGCGACGGGAGTGCTACAGTGCCTGGCCAGCCGTAGGCCCGCTGTCCCGGTGAGAGCCGCACCACTGCGTGCGCTCCCTCCTCCGCCGACACAGGCACCCGGCGCCCCGCCACCGGCGTTCGTGTCGGACCCCGGTCCGCCGCCGGGCCTCCCGGGCACGACAGCCCCCGCCTCAGCGGACGGGGCCGCCACCGCGACGAGTGTGCGCCCGGCTACCCTGCCCCCGAAGTCACGCACCTTCCGGGGGCGGGGTTTCCTTCGAGGCACCGCGCCCGCCGCCGCTTTGCTACAGTAGGCCCGTGCTGTTCGCCCTCAGCGTGCCGCCGAGCAACGAGCGTGGCCCCCTCTACGCGGAGCAGGCCCTGGCGGCGATCCACCAGGGCAACCCCGGCCGCCTGCCCGTGAGCCTCGAATTCGCCCGGCGGGGCGACGGCGTGTCGCTGTTCTGCCGCTTCCCGAACGAGTTGTGCGGCACCGTGCAAGGGCAGCTCTACGCCCAGTACCCCGATTGCCGGCAGGAGCGCGTCCCGGACGACAGCCTCAACCCCCAATCCGGCGAGGAGTGCTGGGCGACCGAACTCCGCCTGAGCCCCGACCTCTTCCCCATCAAGCGCTACGCCCAGTTCGAGGACGCGCTGAATCGCCTCACGGCCGACCCGCTCACCGCCATCTTCACCACCCTCGCCGGGAGGCGGGAGGCTGACCTGCGCGGGCGGATCGAGATGGTCGTACAGCCGGCATCACACCGGCGCCGCCACCGCGCGACGAAGTGTCTGCACACGCTGGCTCGCCCCTTCTTCCGCCAGCATCACCGGCTGGCCCGCCTGTACCGGACGCTGGCCCTGTCCCACGCACGAACGCTCCGGGTGCTGGCCCGACTGCTGGCACATGCCGCAGGCCCGGCCGTCGCCCACGGGCCGGCCGAGACCCTAACGATCTCATCCGGCCGCTTCCACGAGCGGGAACTGGACCTCCAGGCCGCCAGCGACAAACTGGGTCGCCTCCTCTTTGAGGTCCGCATCCGGTTGGCGGTCTTCGGCCCGCCGGGTCGTGCCGACGAAGCGGCGGCGCGGCTCCGCGAGATGGCCGGGGCCTTCGGCCAGTTCAGCCTCCCGCGCCTGGCCTCGCTCCACCCCGGCCCTGGCCGACGCCACCGGGCCTGGCCGCGTCGGTTTCGCTCACCTGCCTCCCTCCTTTCGGCGGAGGAACTGGCCACCCTCTGGCACCCGCCGACCCTCACGGTCCGGGCCCCCGCGATGACGACTGTGGGCAGTCGCGAGCTGGAGCCGCCGGCCCGATTGCCCAGCATCACGAAGTATCGGGAGGTGGCCGTCCTGGGCGTGACCGCCTTCCGGTCCCGCCGGGAACGCTTCGGCATCCTCCCCGACGACCGCCTGCGGCACGTCGCGGTCCTGGGGAAGACGGGGATGGGCAAGAGCACACTCCTGCACCACCTCCTGGCGTCCGACATCCGGGCCGGGCGGGGGGCCGGGCTGATCGACCCGCACGGCGACCTGGCCGAGGCCGTCCTCCGCTCCGTCCCCCGCGAGCGCACCAACGACGTCATCCTCTTCGACGCCGGCGACACGGCCTTCCCGGTCGCCTTCAACGTCCTGGCCTGCCCGCGGCCGGAGCAGCGGCCGCTGGTCGCCTCGGGCGTCGTGTCCGCCTTCAAGAAACTCTACGCGGATTCGTGGGGGCCGCGCCTGGAACACATCCTGCGCAACGCCCTCCTCACCCTCCTCGAAGTGCCGGGCACCACCCTCGTCTCCCTGCTGCGCCTCCTGAGCGACGCCGGCTACCGCAGGGCGCTGGTGGCGCGGACGCATGACCCAGTGGTCCACGCGTTCTGGGAGCGCGAATTCGCGGGGATGCCTCCGAAGCTCCGGGCCGAGGCCATCGCCCCCATCCAGAACAGGGTGGGGCACTTCGTCTCCTCCCCCCTGCTGCGCGGTCTCGTCGGCCAGGCGCAGGGTCGCCTGGACCTGCGCGCGGTGCTCGACCAGGGCCAGGTGCTGCTGATCAACCTGAGCAAGGGGCGCGTCGGGGATGACGCCTCAGCGCTGCTCGGCTCCCTCCTTGTCACCGGCCTCCAGCTGGCGGCGATGAGTCGCGCCGACACGCCGGAAGCGGAGCGGCACGACTTCTTCCTCTACGTGGACGAGTTCCAGAACTTCGCGACGGAGTCGTTCGCCACCGTTCTGAGCGAGGCCCGCAAGTACCGGCTGGCGCTGACGCTGGCCAACCAGTACCTCGCCCAGCTGGATGAGGCAACCCGCCACGCCGTCTTCGGCAATGTCGGCACGCTGGCGGTCTTCCAGGTCGGTGCCGAGGACGCGGAGGCCCTCGCAGAACAGCTCGGGCCGGACGTCGGCACACAGGACCTGCTCGGCCTGCCCCGCGGCCAGGCGTACGCCCGGCTTCTCATTGACGGACAGCCCAGCCGCCCCTTTTCGATGAGGACACTGCCGCCGGCACCGCCGCGGCGCGACCCCGGCCGCGGCGAGGTCATTCGCCGCTGTTCGCGCCGACGTTACGCGCGTCCCGCGGCGGCGGTCGAAGAGGAGATCCGCCGCACCCTCGACGGGCCTGCTGGGACAGGAAAGTGAAGGAGGTGTGCTACCGGTTGCACTGAGCGGGGGCGGGCAGCTCATACCCCTTGCCTTCCGCGGCATCGTTCCTCTACGCTCCCCGCATGACCAGGGAAGCTCGATCACCGGCCACGAAGGAGGATATCCGCTTGCTCATGGAGCTGGGCGTTCGCAGATTTCAGGCGGCTCAGGCTGCGAGATTTACCCAGTTTTTCAGGGTCTGGACCATTTCCGTCAGTTGGTCCTGATCGGCGGAGTTGGGGTCAATTGTTGCATTAAGTATTGCCCGGCGTAGCACTTGGATCATATGACGCAACGACCACTCACTGTCCCATTCCCCCATCAGGCCGCGCAACTCCGCTGCCTCCGCCGACTCGTACCCCGCCGTGATATACCAAACCATCACTACACTCT
>Ga0209517_10001525_pt1 | contig 34745 bp, 40 predicted proteins | sample PeaSoiMetSII2010_FD_187695 | JGI IMG/M metagenome (GOLD analysis project Ga0209517, IMG submission 187695) | Peat soil microbial communities from Weissenstadt, Germany - SII-2010 (SPAdes) (version 2) | ecosystem: Environmental > Terrestrial > Soil > Wetlands > Peat | place: Germany... | reverse complement strand
GCCTATGACCCGCTGCCCAGCCTATGATAAGCGCCCAAGGATTAAGCCAGCGCGTATAGAGACCGACGATGACCGCGGGAATGGTCTGGCTAATCCAGATGCCCCCGAGCAGTTGCAGCTGTATCGCATATTGGAGAGGTAGAAAAATAATGAATAGAAGGGCACCGAACTTGACAATTAGTGACGTGATTTTCGCGTTTTGCGCTTCTTGCTTCGGAGTGCAATTCGGTCGAATGAATTGGACATAGATATTGCGTGTAAACAGGTTCGATGCCGCTATTGACATGATAGCCGCCGGCACCAGGCCGCCTATGCCGATAGCCGCGAACGCTATCCCGACGAACCAGTCAGGGAAGGTGTGGAGGATAAGGGCGGGCACAGCAAAATTCGTCCCGTACTGAGCAAATTGTGGAGCGAACTCGGGCAGTTTATCGACCCCCACAGCCAAGGCCATGAAGCCCGTGAGCGCAAGGAGACCCAGCATAAAAGAATATGCTGGCAGATAAGCTGCATTGCGCCGGATCACTTCCCGGCTGTTCGAGCTGAGCACGGCCGTCATAGTGTGCGGATAGAGGAATAGGGCAAAAGCCGAGCCGAGTGCCAAGGTTGCATAGGCGGAGAATTGACCAAGATTGCCGTCCTTCGGACCTGCGAGCAAAAGCTTCGCGGGTGGAACCATCGCGAACATCTTTCCATAGCCACCAAGTTCGATCGAAATCACGATGACCATGGCAAGGACTGTGATGTAGATAAGCGTGTCTTTCACCACCGCGATCATCGCCGGGGCGCGGAGCCCACTGGTATAAGTAAATGCCGCAAGGATGACAAAGGCGATGATGAGCGGCAGATCGCCATAGAAGCCGACCGTCCCAACGCCCATGGCGCCGATTACAACCTGCAATCCGAGCAACTGTAGCGCGATGTAGGGCATGGTCGCGACGATGCCGGTGATCGCCACTGCGAGCACGAGCCACTTGTTGCCGTATCGGCCTTGGACAAAGTCGCCGGCGGTAATGAAATTGTGTTTATGCGCGACCGACCACATACGCGGCAGAATCAGAAAGACCAGCGGATATACAATGATCGTGTAAGGCAGCGCGAAAAAGCCGATCGCTCCGGCGCCGAAAACAAGAGCCGGTACGGCAATAAAAGTGTAGGCGGTATAGACGTCACCGCCGAGCAGAAACCAGACGACGACGGTCCCGAGACGGCGTCCCGCCAGACCCCATTCATCCAGCACGTCGAGATCGCCACGGCGCCAATGGGCTGCAGCAAAGCCAATAATCGTCACGGCCCCGAACAACAGAACGAAGACGATGATCGCGGTCCAGTTCATGTTCGTCTCTTAATTTAGCCGTGTAGGTACGAAGTGCCGATTGAGGCTAGTCGTTCTTGTAATGCACCCAAATAATCAGAGCGGAGGTGAGAATTACCCAGAGGAACTGATACCAATAAAAAAACGGGACACCCCACAGAGCCGGTTCGACGAAATTATAGAATGGCACCCAGAGTAGGGCGATGAACGGTATCAGCAGCAACAAATTCCAAAGGCGTGAACTGCCGCCTGACCTAGTCGGATGCTTTGCCATTGAGCTTTTGCTTCTTTATCGAGAGAAACTATAAGAGCCTGATCTGTTATCACGTTAGTTTGGCTCAAGATCCAGTTCGGGCCATCTCGCGTAGGGGGAAGGCTAAGTTTAGAGCAATTGACGACGAAGACTGTTCAAAACTGCTCAGTTTAATCTTTTTAGTGTGCCGCCTCGCGATCGACGATCGCCAGATCTCGGATGCCGTGGTCGGTCCGCAACGCCTTCAATTCGTTGGCTTCGCCGATTGACTTTTCGAAGACCGAAGGATTCGAGTTGCCTATTCGTCGTAGTCGTCGAGCATGTCGCCACTCCGGGCGAGCATGAATGCCGGCGTGTCAATACGAGTTCCGGTTCTCCCGGCGCTGGGGCTAACCCTTGTCTCGATCGGGACAACCGTGAATTCGGATTACATTTGATGGTCATTTGTTCCTCGTCGATCTCCTTCCGCAGTCGCTGGCCGCGCAAAGCGCGCCCTAACATCTCTCGTAAATTTGGACCACCTGCGCCTTTATGACGCCCTCCCACATGCGATCGATCGCCCGTCCGGCAACCGAGCACGTTAGCTTGTCGATCTTTCAACGACATCTAACATCAGCGTCGAATGGGCGAAGGCGGCGCCTGCTCTCATTTCCGCGGCGACCCAGACCGCTTCCATCAGCTCTTGCGCAGTCGCTCCCGACCGTAGCGCTGCCTTCGTGTGGCCCTGGATGCAGTAAGGGCACTGCGTCACGTGGGCCACCGCCACCGCTATCAACTGCTTCGTCTTGTTCGAAAGAGCGCCATCTGCAAACACGGCCTGGCTGAACGCCTGAAAGGCGGCTTCGGACTTGGGCGCCAGCTCGCGCCGCTCTTGGGCGCGCTCAGGCGTGGCCTTTGGATACATTTCATTGCTCATCGTTTGACACCGTTGGACGTGAAGATCCTTGCCTGCTGTAAGCCGCCCAGAAAGGTCGATTGCTCTCAGTCATTGAGCAAAGGGCACTTCGAGTCAGAGAGCTTCCCGAAAGCCTGATCGCCGGGCATCGTCTCCACAAGTCGATAGTAATCCCACGGCTGTTTCGATTCTGAAGGCGACTTGACCTGCATGATGTACATTTCATGTTCCATCAACCCATCGGCGCGGATTCTGCCATTGGACGTAAACATGTCGTCGATCTTCGCCTTGTGCAGTTCCGCCATGACCTTATCTGCATCAGTTGTTTTGGCGGCCTTAACCGCATTGAGATAGGTGAGCGTGGCCGAATAATAGGCGGCCTGGGTCATCGTTGGCTCGCGTTTTGTTTTTTCGAAGAAACGCTTCGCAAACGCCCGGGTCTTGTCGTTGAGATCCCAATACCAACCCGTCGTAAGGTAGAGGCCCTGGGCAGTTTCCAGACCCAGACTATGGATGTCGGTGATGAATGCGAGTAACGCGGCGGGCTTCATCTTCCTCGTGACCCCGAACTGATTGGCGGTCTTGAGCGAATTGGTGAAGTCATCGCCCGCGTTCGCAAGGCCCAAAACCTGCGCACCCGAATTCTGTGCCTGCAAAACAAAGGAAGAAAAGTCGGACGTGGCCAGGGGGACCCGCACGGAGCCGAGAATCTTGCCCCCACTGCCGGTCACTACGTTGGCCGCAGCATCCTGAAGCTGTGTGCCAAAGGCGTAGTCAGCGGTCACGAAGAACCAGGTCTTTCCGCCCTGCTTTAGAATCGTCGTGGCCGTCCCATTGCCGAGCGCTGTGGTATCATAGGCATAATGTACCGTGTAAGGCGTACAATCCTTGCCGGTGAGCGATGCTCCCGCAGCACCAATGGCGAAAAATGGAGTCTTCTTCTCTCTTGCGATCGTTGCCATAGCAATGTTGACGCCGGTATTGGAGCCGCCAAGCACCATGGTCAGGCCATCGCGATCCGCCCACTCGCGAAATTTCTCGGCGCCGAGGTCCGGTTTGTTTTGATGGTCAGTTACTAGTAGCTCGATCTTCTTTCCAAGTACGGAACCGCCAAAATCGGCGATCGCCATTTTAGCGGCCTCGACGCCGCCGGGGCCAATGATGTCGGCATAAACGCCGGACATGTCATCGATATCGCCGATCACGACTTTGTTTGCTTCGGCATATGCTGCCGACGCCGACATGGAAGCGCACGCCACCAAAGCAATCGCGTAAAGCTTGCTTCTCCCGTTCATTTTGCGTCCTTCCTTAACGATTGGTGCCGCCCAAATCTCGCTTCTCAAAGCCACGTCTCTCAAAGCCACGTCAGTTATCTATCCTGCGGCAAAGGCGGCAGGCATCCGGCTACACCAAGGCCGCGCTGGCATCGCTTCCGGACCTTTGAAAACCGTAGCACTTACCACCGTACGGTCGTGCCGATTGCTGTCGGCGACGTGCTCTTCTTCGATGCTTCGCTTAGAACCGCAGATGCCGCGACGACGAGAGCCAGCAACGCAATAATCGCAGCCATATCGATAGATCTCGGATCCCGGCGGCGCTTGTCTGAGTTTCTCTGCATGAACCGCGCTCCTGCTGCGGATGCTTCAGGATAACGTTCTTCGGAATTCCAAACTCGTCGGCAATCATCGCTCGTTTGACGTTTGCGATCAGGACGAAACTCATTTTCGATAGAAATCTATGCCAAAGAATACTTTTGACAAACGAATAATATCGACGCTTGATATCTATATGATAGATATCAAAGGAGCTGCCAATGGACACCGAACTGGCTAGAACCTTCCTCACGGTTGTTACAGCGGGCAACTTTATCAGTGCCGCGGATCGACTTCACGTCAGCCAGTCGACGGTCAGCACGCGCATTCATACACTCGAAGACCAACTGGGTTGCACGCTTTTCGTCCGCAACAAGGCTGGTACGACGCTGACGTCTGCCGGCCGCCAGTTTCAACGGCACGCGGCCACGCTGGTCCGAACAATAGAACAGGCGCGCCACGACATCGGAATTCCTGAAGGGTTCAGTGGAACGCTAATTGTTGGCGGCCGAATTGGTCTGTGGGAGGAATTCTTGGTGCAGTGGCTTCAGCTAATGAAGGAGGCGAGACCGGAGATATCCATTCGGGCCGAGAGCGGGCTCGAGCCAGATCTAATGCAGGGCCTCGTCGACGGTCGGATGGACATTGGAGTTATGTATACTCCACAAAGCCGTCCCGGCTTGAAGGTCGAGCAACTGTTCGAAGAAAAGCTCATCCTGGTCTCGACGGATCCAAACGGCAAACCTGAGCCCCAACCTGGCTATGTGTACGTTGACTGGGGGCCGGAGTTCTACGCAAGACACAGTGTCTGCTTTCCGCATTTCGGTGGACCATCGTTGACCGCGAATATCGGCTGGCTTGGATTGCTACACGTATTGGAGAATGGTGGCTCCGGATATTTCCCCAAGCGGATTGTACTGCCCTACCTCAAGGCCAAGCGACTCAATCTGATCGCCGGCGCCCCCGAATTTTCGATGCCCGCATACGTCGTTTACCCTCTTGAGTGCGATCGTGACCTGTTCGGCAGCGCGCTGGAAATCATGCATCGAATTGCCGGCGCAAAAGCGAAAATTGCCGTTGGCGTCAGAACTGCGAAGCGACCGCGCGAAAAACTCGCTAGACCTGCTTCAAAGCCACGTTGACGAACGCGACCATTGTCGATGCGCGTTTCAATGTTTCGTGCAGCGGCGGGGCACGACGGCGAACGCATTGGCCGCAAGTCTACCCTGATCGCGGCACTGCCTCGCGATGGGACTGGCCACTTTCCCGATTGCACTGGTCCGGACCTATGACAATCGGCGTCAGTGCCGCGGTAGCGTTTCTGGCTGCACTTGAGCTCTGGCTGCCATACGATGCGTCTACGGCGGACACCCCTAAATCGGGGTTGGTCGGCAACCGCGATCCAAAACGGTTGCCTTTACCTTTTTTGATGGTGTAGCAGTTGTAGAAGTTCAGCACGCGGCCATCTTATTAAGATGACATTGACCTTGATACTTGTGGTAGCCGTCGGCGTCATTTGGTTTGCAGAGCGCAGCGTCGAGCACCTGAAATTGGCGATTGCCGCGCTGTGTTTCAGTGCTGCGGTGCTGCTGTTCGTCGTAGCCGATTTCGGAAGAGCGATTCTGCTATCATGTATCCTGGCAGCAGCAATCTCCGGAGCGTCGCGCGTCAAGTACAATCATAGCGGGCGGAAACTGATTGTAACAGATTTACCTCTGGCGTTTGCGGGAACAGTTCCGTTTTTTTTAGTCCAGTATCCGCTTGCAGCAAGAGCTGTTCTCGTTGGAAGCATAGCACTCATTCTAGCAGCAGTCGCGGCTCTCTACGTGCGAGGGCCGCCAGTTTCTCTGGAACTTCAAATTCTCTTATTCGGCGTTGCACTTATTAGTTTGGTAGCAGCATACAGGACAAGCGGCGGGGCCGTTCCCTATCAGCGCATCGCGGCTCAGCGGCGATGCTTCTTTTCGACCTTCATGGCCTCCCTACTCGATCCGCTTTCCTGGCGTCAGTTCGGCGGACTGGCTCTGAGCGATATCGCTAACGACCCGCTGCCACTGATGCCGGCCGTACCAGCCCGCTCCCTCGACTATCCAGACATTATCATCATCCAGCACGAATCAATCTTCGATCCGCGTGCTTATGGACTCCCCGTTGAGCCAATTGTCGAAGCATTTCTGTCTCCGAAAAATGGTCTGTATGGAGGTCTCAACGTCGATATTTTTGGAGGAGGATCGTGGCAATCGGAATTTAGCTTATTAACCGGCCTTTCGAGCGAAAGTTTCGGTTCCAATGCGTATTTTCTTTTCAAGAGAGGCGTCGGCCGCTTCCATAACACCCTCCCCCACGCGCTAACAGCGCTGGGCTACAGGACGACGCTTGCATCGAGCTGCCGTCGTAACTTTCTCAACTATGAGGATTTTTACCGCTCGATCGGCATTGGCGAGCGTCTTTTCACGGATGATTTTCCTTTGCCGTTCGACGCCAATCGATTTGAAGCGACAAATTCCGATGCATTGTTTCTAGAGGCAACAATCAATGCTTACGTGAAAAGAATTACTACTGATGCTGCACCTCGGTTTCTATACGCGCTAACTAACTTCAATCACGGCCCTCACAACCGAAGGCTGACCGCACCCGGACGCTTCGACAGGGAGCGTGCCTTCGCCACCGCGAGCTTCCCCGATCCCCACTATGCTGAGTACTACGCCCGACTCGCGGAAACCGCCGTGACATGGAATAGGCTCAAATCCGCGCTTTCGGACCGCTTTCCCAACCGCCCGATGCTCGTCGTACACTACGGAGATCATCAACCCGTAATGACACGGCGAATCGAATCAAAACTCACACTCCCAATAAACGCACGCCGCCAGTTCCGCACGTTCTATGCTATTGAAGCTCTGAATGACCCCTCCGATCGGCCTAATTCCGGGCGAAACAGAAACTTGGATATTGCTTTTCTTGGTACAGTCGCTTTGCAGCAGGCTGGTCTGCCTCTTGACGAGATTTTTGCCACGCGCGCGAGCCTTCTTGAGCATTGCGGCGATGCCTATTTCGCGTCTTCGTCGGAACGGAAACGCCGCTTCCACCGCACACTTGTAGAAACGGGCCTGATCGAAATAGCGCCAATCGTGCGGTATTGATACTGAGCCGAGATTGCCGCGCAACCTATCGCGCAGCTTCCCAAGCCTGTTCACGAGCGGACCTTCTTGGCTGAGGGTCGGGACGATTTGCGGATAGCGGTAATTGCGGCAGCGTAATCAGGCGATCCAAATATCGCGCTGCCGGCTGCGATGGCACTCGCGCCCGCTTCGATCGCTTGCCTAGCGCCTTCACAATTCTGACCGCCGTCAACTTCGATGACAGGATTGAGACCCCGCGCGTCGCAAATCTGTCGCAATCGGCGGATCTTGGGCAGCATTTCCGGCAGGAATTTTTGGCCACCGAAGCCAGGATTGACGGTCACTACAAGAATGACATCGCAGAGGTGGAGTACATATTCGATCAACTCAGTCGGGCTTGCAGGGTCGAGCACCACGCCTGCCTTCTTGCCGAGATCGTGGACCCGCGAAAGAACACGGTGAAGATGGGTCGTCGCGGACGGCTCGGCGTGAACAAGCAGGTGATCGGCGCCCGCTTTGGCGAAGTCGGCGAGATAGCGCTCCGGCTCGACGATCATCAAATGCACGTTGAGCGGCTTGTGCGTGCTGCGCCGTACCGCTTCGACGACTACCGGCCCGATCGTGATGTTCGGCCCGAAGCGACCATCCATCACGTCAACATGGATCCAATCCGCGCCCGCCGCATCGACGGCGCGAACCTCCTCAGCGAGACGTCCGAAATCCGCGGACAAAATTGACGGCGCGACGATAATTGACCTTGGCGACGCGAGATCCAGAATGGTTGAAGTGGCGCTCATTGCGTTTGAGCCTTGTCTGTCGCTGTTGCGTGGATGTCCATGACTGCTAACGACGACGAGGTGGTTGCGCTTTGCTTCATCAGAACGCGGTTCAATAGTCGGGCGAGGTTGGCTAATATCCCTCCGCTATCCCTGCCGTACCAGATCAAACTCTCTCTTTCGCGCGGTGTCATCATAGCTCTCCTGTCGGGTCGCCACGCCTCAATGTATTCTCGGCTTCCGCCACACTCTGGAAGGCGCGCATTATTTCGAACGAGGAGCCTTAGGCGGCCGTCCGCAGAACGAACTTCCGCACCGCATTGGCGAAACCTTCGTTCTCATTGCTGTCGGTCACCGCGCTCGCCTGCGCCTTCACTTCGTCGCTTGCATTGCCCATGGCGATTGAGAAGCCGCTTTTGCGAAACATGAGGACGTCATTCGGCATGTCCCCCATGGTGGCAATCTGCGCCGGCGGGATGTTCAAAAACCTCGAGAGGGTTGCGACGACCGTCCCCTTGTTGGCTTGCGGGTGAGTCACGTCGAGATAGTAAGGCTGCGAGCGCGCAGCACTCGCCGTTTCCCCCAACGCGTTCTGCGCCGCTTTCTCACAGGCGGCGACAAGGTCGAGATCGTCGGAGATGCCAACGATCTTCACCGCGTGCGCCAAGTGGGCGTCTGTGAAGGACCCCACCACCTTGGCGTCGAACTTCACCGTCCACGTCTCGCGCGCTACATGCGGTGCATTTTTATCGCGGATCAGCCACTCCGTCTCCGTGTAGACCCAGGCATCCAGCCCCCGGTCCAGAATGAGGTCCATGGTCTGCTTGGCCGCAGCGGGGTCGAGCGTGTGGCTCGCGATCACCGATAGATCGGGATTGACCAATACGCCACCGTTGAAGCCCGCTATGGCGGTTCGCAGTGCCAGCGGCTCGATCAGCATGCTCATGCCGCGGGGCGGTCGCCCGCTTGTGATGGCGAATGCGATGCCGGCCTGATCCAGCTCCCGAACAGCGGCCTTCGCCGCCTCGGTCAGTACCTTGTCCTTGGTGACCAGCGCACCATCCACGTCAGCCAGAAACAGACGAATATCATGCTGAGCCGTCATTGCTTTTGCTCCGAGGCAGGGATCACCGGACGACAGGCCCGGTCTCCGTCGCGCGCCAGCAGCTCGTCGGCCGCCTTGGGGCCGTCGCTGCCGGAATCGTAATCCGGAAAATCAGCTTTTTCGGCGGCCCAGGCGTCAAGCACCGGCTGTGCGATCCGCCAGGACTGCTCCACCATGTCGGCGCGCATGAACAGCGTCTGGTCGCCGATCATGACGTCGTAGACCAGCGTCTCGTAGCCGACATTCGGCTCCTTCGGGAACCAGTCATCGTAGTCCAATGCAGGATCAAGAGGCATTGCAGAAGGCGCTGCGTTCATTCGAATTCTCCGTTTGATTTTCGTGCCGGCGGCCACCTGTTTCGCGTAAAAACCGTCATGGCGCACCTTGGCTCTCGCGGGTAACACGTCTCATTGGCTACCAGCCCCTACGGCATTATTCGCGCCCTTCGACACCAACGCCGTAGACGTGCACCATTTGACCGCCGAGCCAGCCTGATACGAAGAGGAGCGCTACGCCGATGATCGAAAGCACGACGGGAGCACTCAGACTCGTGCCCAAATTCGCGGGGCCGCTGGCGCGCAGCCAGATATTTATCGCATACAGGACGACGGCGGTGAGACTGATCGCCATGTGGGTCAGAGCGATTTTCTTCACCGGTGGAGTGCCCCCCTTATAAAACAGCAAGTCGATAAATCCTGGTACCGCCGCGCAGAGGGCGCCGATAAGACCACCGATCATGCTGAAAAACGCGACGGTGGACCAAGCTTCTTCAGTAGCGCCCGCCAGACGAATCAAGTCGCAGGCAAGCGAGAAAATCCAAAGACCTATCGGGAAAACAATCAGCATGGGATGGATGGGATGTTTGAAGATGCTCGCTGGCGTACGCATTGGAGACCTTCCTTTGATCGTCAGACGTTGTGAAAGCGATGTAAGCACTGCTGATGAGTTCCTTGATCATCGCGGAAAATGTCGCGCTCCACTTTTCTCCGCCTCAAATCGGCATACGGTACCCATAGAACTCGTGATCTTCGTTATAGCCGCCCTGGCCGGCGCCAAGGTCAGCAAAGTCGCGCACGAACTCGATCGCCGCGATCCACTTGACCATCTTGAAGCCTAATTCGTTCTCGCAGCGCAGCCGCAGCGGCGCGCCGTGAAGGATGCTGACGGGCGCCCCGTTCATCTCGTAGGCGAGAATGGTCAGCCTGTGCCGCATGTTATGAATCTGATGAACGTCGTAATAGCCGCCCCCCGCAGAACCTTCAGAAAACGAATAAAACACCGCATAACGCGCGTCAGGTGTCGGCTTCACGATGTCAAGGATATCCCGCATCGGAACGCCGCCCCACTTGGCAACGCCCGACCATCCTTGGATGCAAAAATGCGTGGTGATTTGTTCTTGCTTCGGCAGGGCCTTGAGATCGGCGAAGGAAAACTCGCGCGGCTCCTCCACCAGTCCACTGACGCGTAGACGATAGTGAGCAAACTCATCCGCCACCAGCGCCTCGAACTCCGCCGAATTCGGCATTGTCCCGTTAGGCCAGAAATGCGGCGAGATGTCCTTCTCCGTAAGCTGGGCGTTCGGCTCCCACCATTCGGACAGACCCTTGATCCAGCCGACCATGAATCGTCCGGATCGCTGCACCAGACGGGCGTGCCGGATAGTGAAAGGCGAAGCGACCCACCAGGCCAGACCCACGAGCACCATGGCCAAGACGAAAAATGGAAAACCAGCCCATGCGTGGCTCTCCACCCCCGCGAACATGTGGTTTGTGTTCTGCTGCAGACCCGTAGCGAACACCATAATCCCGTGCGCCAGGATGAACAGCACGAACCAGCAGAACGAGATGAAGTGGATGGAGCGGGCTGCCTGCCGGTTCAGCACGGTCCCAAACAAGCCGAACCGATTGGAGATCGCCGGGCTCTGCATGAGGCCGGTCAGAATCGAAACCGGCGCGGCGATGAACACCGTGATGAAATAGCTGAGCTGCTGCAGGCCGTTGTAGCGGGTCCAGCTTTCGTCGACTGGAAAGTTCAGCGACGCATACTGGATGGCGGTCGAAAGCGCCGCCGGGAACACGCCCCACGTCACGGGGACCAAACGAAGCCACTGACCGGTCGTGAAAATCAGCAGGTAAAACGCGATGCCATTGATCGTCCACAGCAGCACGATCGAAAAATGCCACCAACGGGCGAGTCCGATAGAGTGACGAACGCCCGGGATGCCCAGCCAGCCCGGCACTGTCACCGAATCGTCCTTCGAGGTCCAAACTCGGCCCTCAGGGACCGGATACTGGAAGCGGAACCATTCCGTGCCGGGCGTACAGTCCCGGGTCCAATAGAGCCGCGGGTGATCGGCCAGGATCTGAATCCCGGCGCGGATGATGAACATCATGAAGAGCATGTTCAGAAAGTGCTGCAGTTGCAACCACCACGGAAAGCCGGAATCGACCGAGGGTGCGGACTGCGCGATACCTGGATAATCCTTGATGAAGGCCTCGACGCCTGGAGTTTCCCGCAAGCCTTGCGCGACGGCAATCACGAGAACGAGCGCCACGGCCCCGATCGGTAGCGCCCACAAGATGCTGATCCAGCGCCGTCCTATCCGGATGCGGGGAACGATCCCCTGCTGCGGCGGCAGCCACTCGCTCATGACGATACGGTCGTCCGCCGCGCTCAGAGTTGACGCGATAGGATCGTGGGGCGGCAGTTCGATCTTCATAGAGTCCGTCATAGGCGCCGCTCTCCTCCAAGACGCTATCGATGATCCGTCTCGGCCTTTCCCTTTGTCTCTCGTCCCAAAAGAAACTTCCGTAGCGCAACCGCGTCGTTATGGACCTCGTCGTGAGCGGCGAACACGAGCGTGATCGGACCTTGTCTTGCCAGGGCCCGTAATTTGCTGAGCTGTTCGGGATGCCGGTGGACCTCCGCCGCGTACCGGCGGCGAAACTCCGTCCAGCGGTCCGGATCGTGACCGAACCATTTTCGCAAGGCCGTGCTGGGCGCGATATCCTTGACCCATTGATCGATCGCAGCGTCTGCTTTCCTGATCCCGCGCGGCCACAGACGGTCGATCAATACCCGGGTTCCGTCATCGGCGGTTGCGGGTTCGTAGGCGCGTTTGAGCTTGACGTGATCGGCCGTTATTCGCTTGGTCATCGGACTCGCTCCAGAGATCTTTCAGGCGCTCGTTTTCGTCAGCGCCTGACCTTTATGCATCGCGATGTGCTCGGTCTTGCTGCTCTTGATTTCATACTGCGGATCGTCCTCGCTCGCGTGATGGGTGTACCCCTTGTAGTCAACATCTTTGGTATGCACCTTGATGATCTTGCCGCTGACATGGCCTGCTTCCGAATTCCAGGTCACGTGATCGCCGACTTTGAACCGTTTCGTCATCATGAACCTCCGATCGCGGTTTGAGCTTGCCGCGCCGATGACACCACGCTTTTGACCGTCCGGCCGCCTGAGCTAATCCACGAAATAATCCGTTCGAACTCGACCTCCGAAGCACCGTCCCCCAATGCCGTAATACGTAAGGAATTTTCCTTCATGGGCCCCATTTCAAGGCCGACGGTTCCAATCGTAACAAACGGGAATGGCGGTGAAAGACTCGGAAACTACGCAGATCCAGTCGCAAGGGCCTGCTCCCTCAGCACACAAGCAACGTTTCGCGGGCGCAATCGTTGCGCTGATATTAAAATGCGGTATCGACCTTGTAAGTCACGCTCCAGTCAAGCGTCCGATCTTTACTGGTCGTGCGTCGAGCTGGCGATTGTCAGGTGGATCAGCTCGGAGAGCGTCCGCGCACCAAGCTTTTTCATGGCGGTTGCGCGATGGGTCTCTACGGTTCTTTGGCTGATGCCGAGGACGTAAGCGATCTGCTTGTTCGGATTGCCGTCGACGACCATTTCGACGACCTGGCGCTCGCGCGAGGTCAGGTCGGCGATCCGCCTTGCGGCCGCCGCCCGCAAGGAGGAAAGCGCTGCCGAATCTCGCGTGAGGTCCAGCGCCCGCTCGATGTTGACGATCAGTTCATCGTACTGCACCGGCTTTTCGAGAAAAGCCATTGCACCGGCCTTCATCGCTCGAACTGCCAGTCTGATGTCGGCATGAGCGGTAATCATGATGGCCGGCAGGCTGCCGTCCTCGACCTTGAGTCGCTCCAGCAGCTCGAGCCCGCTCATGCGTGACATCCGGGCATCAACCACGAGGCACCCCTCGCGGCCGGGGCGATAGGCCTCAAGGAACGCCTCGCCGCTCGAGTAGACCTCAACCTCCCACCCTTCTTCCTGGAGCAATTCGCGCATGGCTTCGCGTACCGAACTTTCGTCGTCGACCACGAAGATGGTCGGCCGCAGCATGTCGCCCTGCGGTTCGGCCTGCGGCGACGGGTCCGCACGCATTGTCGGCTGCCGAGATTCAGCAAGGAGGGATTGTATCAAGTGGGTCAACTCCTCGGCCCTGACGGGCTTGTAGCGTTGCGCGCAGCCTCTCCGAGTGATCTCGCGCACGGTGTCGGTCGAGATATCGCCGGTCAGAATGACAGCGGGAAGCTCGCTACCGAGAGTTTCGCGCACGCGGGCGATCACCTCGAGGCCGGTCATGCCGTTCGGCAGACTGTAATCTGCGACGACGATATCCGGCTTTATCGGGCCTCGCGCCACCGTCACCGCTTGTTTGCCGTCCGCAACGGCGGCAGCGCGGTGCCCCTCGTTTGTAAACAGGAGAGCGAGCATCTCGCGCACCGACGGATCGGCTTCGACGACCAGAATCGTCGCGTGACGGCCTGAGCTTTGCACGCCGCTCGACCGGCGTCGTCCAGGTAACGACGGCTGCTCGCCTCCGAGCGGTACCTCGACCGCGAAGACCGAGCCCTTGCCTATCCGGGATCGGACATCGATGGAATGGCCCAATAAATTCCCCAGGCGTTGCACGATGGAAAGACCGAGGCCAAAGCCTCGGTTGTGCTCGCGGACAGGATTGTCGAGCTGATGGAACTCCTCGAAGATCGCACGAAGCTGGTCTCGGGGGATGCCGGTGCCGGTGTCCCAAACCTGTATGCGCAGTTTGTCGCCGCGCCGCCGGCAGCCGAGCAGGATCTTGCCGTGCTCGGTATGTTTCACTGCGTTCGAGAGCAGGTTACGGATCATCTGTTCAAGCAGGCGCGGGTCGCTACGAATGCCCAGCCGGCATGGAACCACGTGCCAGATGAGGCCATGCGCCTGAGCATGAAAGGCAAATTCGATCCTTAGCCGCTCGAGCAGGTCGTTGATCGGGAAATCGATCCTTTCCGGACGGACGCCACCGGTCTCGAGCTGATTGATGTCGAGGAGCGTGTCCAACATGTCCAGCAGAGCGTCCGCCGTCTCGTTGAGCCTGGCGACCAGCATCAAGGCCTCTTCGTCATTTTTGTCCTTAATCTTCTTCGCCAGGATTCCGCGCACCAGGCTGAGAGTCTGTAGCGGCTGCCGCAGGTCATGGCTGGCGGCGGCAAGGAAGCGTGATTTGCTGAGATTGGCGCGCTCGGCGTGCCATTTGGCGCTCTTCAACATCGTCTCCGCACGCTTACGCTCGGTGACGTCATCGATGGTCATTACGATCTCGCAGGCGCCCTCTGATTCCCCGCGGATCTTCTCGGCACTCAGAAGCAACATGCGCCTGCCGAGCGCCGGCAATTCGATCTCGATCTCATAATCCTCTATGGCGGCGTCCTCGGCTTGGAGCAGATCAAGCAAGCCGCGGAGCGCCGGCACATCCAAGCGGTGGTCGCCGACGTCAGCGAGGTGTTGGCCAATCGTCTGCTCCGGAACGACGTTGAAGGTACGGTAGAAGGCGCGGTTGACAAAGACAACGTGCAGACTCTGGTCGAGTACGACCAAGGCTTGACGAATGGTGTCGACGATGCGGTCCGCACCCAAATACGCTCGCTTGGTAGGATGCCGGGGCGGACGCCTCCGACCTTGTCGTCGATGCCGCTCAGTCGTCATACAGGTCTTCTTTTTTCTCGCTCGCGGCGCCCCCTCAAGAATAAGAGAGATTAGCACGCTTTGTTGCGGTTGTGACTTCCAGAATCGCTCGGAGGTGAGCGGCAGTTCGGACTGAATCTACGTAGTTTCCGACTCTGTCGAAGGGCCCCATCTGTAGATAGAAACGATTGAGCCTTTTCGACATAAGCTTCCGAGGTCCGGCGAGCACTAAATCACCGCTTTTCCTGGCGACGGTTGCAGGCTCACGAAGTAACGCAGATCTACCGCCCGTCTTCCGGTGTTGTGCGACGGCAACCTGATCGGCCGCAGCGCGTAGAGACGGTCGTCCGGGTCGGCAATCTGCCTCGTTAATGCGGACAAGAAGCGCGGGAGAGCCCGATGTCGTCTATGAAAAACAAACTCCTTATCATCGCCGGCGTGCTCGTTGCGATCGTTGCGACCGCAGGCGGGACGGTCTACGCTTACTGGGACCAGGTGGTCCCACTTGCCGGCATGGCGATCAACTATGCTCGGTCGTGGTCTGCGCCTTCAGGCACGACAACTACGGAATTGGCGGCAGCAGCACCAGAAGCGGCCGGGGCTCCTGTGCCCTCGCCTTCCTCCGCGGCACGACCGTCAGAGGCCGCCGCCGGGGACTGGCCAAGCTACAACAAAACACTCACTTCAGAGCGCTATTCGCAGCTCAGCCAAATCAATACGACGAATGTTGGCAAGCTGAAAGTTTTGTGCACCTACGACACGGGACAATACACGAGCTTCGAGACCGGCCCGATCATGGTGAACAACGCCCTGATTGGCACCACGGAACACGATATCTTCTCGCTCGACCCCACCAACTGTCACGAGAATTGGCGGACACATGAGGACTACAAACCGGCCAGCCTTCTGGCGGTCAATCGTGGCGCCGCCTACATGGACGGCCTCCTCTTTCGCGGCACCGAGGACGGGCGGGTGCTGGCTTACGACTTCAAGACCGGCAAGCGCGTTTGGGAAACGACGGTCACGGACCCGAAACTCGGCGAGTCGACACCGGCTGCCCCAATCGCCTGGGACGGCCTCGTCTTCATCGGCAACGCCGGCGGAGACAATAAGGGCGTGAAGGGGCGCATGTATGCGCTGGACGCGAAGACCGGCAAAATCGTCTGGGAATTCTATCTGGTGCCCAAGACCGCGGGTGATCCGATCCGCGGGCCGCAAGGCGCGACGCCGCTCGACATCTCGACCTGGAAAAACACATCGGGAACACCCATCACCGGCGGCGGCACCTGGACCTCTTACACGCTGGACCCAACTACTGGGGAACTGTTTATCCCCGGCGGCAATCCGGCACCCGACTTCGCAACCGGTCCTCGCGAAGGTGCGAATCTTTATTCCGGGTCCGTTGTGGTACTCGATGCCAAGACCGGAGCGTACAAAAGCCATTTCAAGCTTGTGCCCAAGGACTGGCACGACTGGGACGTCTCCACCGCGCCGGCCCTAATCCAGACAAAGCGTGGCAAAAGGCTGCTATCCGTCGCGCCCAAGGATGGACACCTCTATGGCTTCGATCTCGCCACCAACACCATGCTCTATCGCACGCCAACGACGCGGATCGAGAATGCCGAGGCGCCTTTCGCCACCGATAAGACCGTTCACTTCTGTCCAGGCACTGTAGGTGGGGCGGAATGGAACGGTCCCGCCTACGATCCGCAGACCAACCTCATTCTCATCGGCGAAGTCGATTGGTGCGCCACGGTGACGCTGCAGAAGGACAAAGATATCCAGGCTGTGAGCCCCGGAAAGCCTTGGTCCGCTATGGCGACGATCAATCCCTATGATACCTACGGCGTGCCCGACTCGTTCGGAGATTGGGCGGGATGGGTCTACGCCGCCGACGCCGACACCGGCGTCTGGAAGTGGAGGCTGAAGTCCAATTATCCAATCTTGAGCGGCATGACCCCGACGGCAGGAGGCATCGTCTTCTTCGGAGACATGGGCGGCAACTTCTATGCTCTGAATGCTGCCAACGGTCAGCGGCTGTGGGGTCAAAAGATCGGCGGCGCGATCGGCGGCGGTGTGATCACCTATACCGCGAACGGCGCCCAAAGAGTTGCGGTAGCGACCGGCTTTACATCGATCCTCTGGCCAACGGAAGTCGTCACCGGGAAGATCACAATCCTGGGCCTCGGAGACGTTTCCGCGAGCCGATGACATGTGACTTCGATTGCTGCAAGCCGAGCGCATCAGGACAGCCGAGCAATGGGTCACCAATGATCATCGAATCTTCGGATCAAGTGCCTCGCGCGACCCTGCCCAAGCGATTTCCGGTGCCAAGAAATTTCGGCGTGGCTCCGGAATCGCGCATTAATCGGGGGAAGACGTGGCCAGCGCCGGCGGGCGCGGTGCGCGTGAAGTCGTTCGAGATTTATCGCTATGACCCGGATTCCGGCGAGAACCCGCGCCTCGACACCTTCGAAGTCGATCTGGACGACTGCGGCCCGATGGTTCTGGACGCTCTGTTCTGGATCAAGAACAAGGTGGATTCGACGCTCACCTTCCGCCGCTCGTGCCGGGAGGGCGTCTGCGGTTCTTGCGCCATGAATATGGATGGCACCAACTGGTTGGCCTGCACGCGGTTCATTTCCGACCTCGGCACACCGGCGACAATCTATCCCTTGGCGAATATGAGGGTCATCAAGGACCTGGTGCTTGATCTCACGCACGTGTTTGCGCAATACGCCATGATCGAGCCCTGGCTCCAGTTCAAGGCTCCGGAGCCCGAGAAGGAACGGCTTCAGTCCCCGGAAGAACGTAGGAAGCTCGACGGCTATTACGAATGCATTCTCTGCTTCTGCTGCACGTCAGGCTGCCCCAGCCATTGGTGGAACGGTGATCGTTTCCTGGGCCCCGCCGCGCTCCTCCAAGCCTGGCGCTGGCTGGCTGAAAGCCGCGATGAGGCGAAGGGCGAACGGCTCGACGTTCTCGAAGATCCGTTCCGGCTTTACCGGTGCCATACCATCCTCAATTGCACCCGGACCTGCCCCAAGGGATTGAACCCCGGAAGGGCAATCGCGGAAATCAAGAAGATGGTGATCGAACGCCGAAGCTGACAATCGACCAAGAATGGAAATCTGGAATGTCAAATTCTGCGGTGAAACGGAACAGACCACTTTCTCCCAACATTCAGATTTACCGACCGCAGCTCACGTCGGTGCTGTCGATCGTCAATCGGATTACCGGGGTGGCTTTGAGCATCTACGCCGTCGCGCTGGTCGTTTGGCTGGTGGCGGCGGCAACGGGACCCTGGGCCTACGCCACCGTGCAAGGCGCTATCGCATCACGGATCGGTCAGATCGCGCTGTTCGGATGCACCTTCGCATTTTTCTTGCACCTCTGCGGCGGCATCCGCCATCTGGTCTGGGACACGGTGCACGGTTTCGAGTTGCGGTCGATATACATTTCAGGTTGGGCCGTCGTGGCGGCGAGCATGGCGCTCTCCGCGTTGGCCTGGATCGCAAGCTTGCTTGTGGCAGGATAGAGCCATGGATCGTCAACGCATGCGCTCGCCCCTGGGTCGCGCTATGGGCCTCGGCTCGGCGAAAGAGGGAGCCGAACATTGGTGGATGGCGCGTGTATCGGCCGTCGCGCTTATTCCGCTGACCTTGTGGTTCGTCGCTTCGATCATCGCGCATACCGGCAGCGATTACGTCACCTTCATCGTCTGGCTGAGAATGCCGCTCGTCAGCATTCTGATGGTTCTGCTTTTGATAGCTCTCTTCTATCACACCGCGCTTGGACTACGGGTCGTGATCGAGGATTACGTCCACTCCGAAGCCAAATTTGGGGTGCTAATAGCGGTGCGCCTTGGCTGCGTCGCACTCGCCGTCGCCGGCATCCTGGCGACAATGCGTATCGCTCTTGGCGGCTGAGGGGGCCCACACAGAAACAAGGGTGTCTAACAAATCTTACCTATTGGATGACGGCCGCGTCGGGTTAAGACCTACGGGCAGGCCCGTGGGATGGGAAATAAACTAGGAGCCAAAGCGATGCTCGTAGGAAAATTGATGCCAGCGGCACGTGCACGGCTCGTCACGATTGCCGATGATGCGCCGTTGATCGAGGCGGCAAAACTTCTCCGCGCAGGGACCGACCTCGTGGTCGTGTGTGGTCCTGAAGGGCTTTTGGCCGGCGTCATTACAAAGACCGATGTCGTCGACCAAATCAGCCACTGTCTTGGGGCGAGTTGCACCACCGCAGCGTTATTGACCAGAAATGTTGTCACCTGCCAGCCTGGTGATTGGCTAAACGAGGTTTGGGCAAAAATGAAGGAACATGGATTGAAGAACGTTCCTGTTACGGATCGGGATTGCCGACCGGTGGGAGTGCTGAATGCACGCGATGCACTCCAGATGCTCCTGAAGGAGGTCGAGAATGAGGAATCGTTGCTACGCGACTACGTCATGTGCGTCGGATACCAATAATCGCGCGCACCTTAAGTAAGCTGTATCCCGCACCGATTGCGCTGTGCCGGCATGACTCGATAGGCACAATCAAACAGATCACAAACGACCTGACCCGCCTTATGATCGCCGATATATCGGAAATCCGTGCGGCTCTGGCCACCAACCAGACTCCCCGAGCCGCCGCCTGCAGCGCGAGGCTTACACTCGCGCTTGAGCTTGACGTTGCCAATCGGAATTCAGGACTCACTCGCACTTAACTCGGAGTTATTCAAATGGCTCGCTTCATTAAGTGGAAAGGCAACCCGAAACGCTATAGAATGTGATCGTACTCCCTCCCGTGTTTCAGGAAATCTCCTTATGCCTGACAGCAAGCCGGATTTCGTAGACCCTTCGGAACAACGCCAAGGGGCACTTTCGAGGTGGGACAGCGAGGGCGGCGCGGGACCGCTTGGTCCGCAAAAGGGCGAGGTTCCCAGTGACGCGCAGCGGGAAATTCCTGAGTTGACAAACGCCGAGTTGGTGCAGCTTCGCGTTCGTGTCATTGCACTGGAAAACCTGGTGATCGCGTTGCTCGCAGAAGCACCTGATCGGCAGATCGACCTTGCGCGAGAGATGGCAGCCTACATTTCTCCAAGGCCGGGCTTCACCCAGCATCCTCTGACGATTCACGCGGCAGCCCATATGGTCGATCTTGTAGAACGAGCCCGGCAATTTCGATCATGAGACCTTGATGAGCTCGCCGCCGACGTCCTTGCGATACAAACACACCTCATGAGTCGAACCTCGTCGAGCCATCGGCCCGATGCGGATTGCAGATCGATTTCTAATTAGTTGCTCGAGCTTTAGCTCCAATTGCGGAGCGGTTCACCACCCGCAGAGCACTCCGGTCAACATTCGAGAACCATATTACCGCGCTTTTCAAGTCTTCGTGTTCTAATATGGCCAGGCACTTCACCAGGGCTTTTAATCATTGTGAGCTTCCACTGCCGCCGCCGAATAAGTCACAGTACCGTCGGACTGCGACGCAGCCCCGGGGGTAAGCCGAGCCAGCTCATCATGATCTAAACTGAAAATGTGAACGACGCTCTCTCCCGCGGCAATAAGATAGTCCGCAATGATGCGCCTGTGACAGCGCCACCACAAAACTTCCGCGCACATGATCACCGAACGCCGCTGATGTCCCAGAACACGCAGTCTGCTTAGGCCAACATGGAACTGCTCAGTAAGGGCATAGTCGGCATAATTCTGAAAACTTCGGACTCGCCAGAACAGGTTAATAGAAGGGTTCGACCCGCGCTGCTTGCCTCGTAATCCACCGAGCTCTGGGATGTGAGTATAGCCGATCTGAAACGCGCCTAGGTCGTCCGGAAGGGTCTCGCGGTTAAATTGCGGATTGGTTCGCGAGCGCGGCATGTGCCGGACATCGACGACGAGCTCGATCTTGTAGGCGCGAAGCAACTCGACAAACTCCGAAAGTGTGCGCCTGGAATGTCCGACGGTAAAAAAGCTCGGGGCCATCTGGCCTCCCATAGAGGATTGGCTCATAAAAGCCTTAGCTTGCGAATTGCGTCATCGTCAGCAGTGTCTTCAATTGAGATTGGGCCAATTTTGAAGCATGACTGAGCAAGTGATTAACCGTGGTCTGGCGCGCAGGCCTGCTTCTCCGACGATTTTCCCTCATCAATCGCGTTGACCAGGGTTTGGTGAAAGGAACTTTATCGTCAGCAGGCTGTTCACGCTTGATCGCAATGTTTGGTCGGATCGAGGTGTATTTCCATTCAACTTGAGCCAGCCTTTGAGACCTGGCTGGGCGTCTGCAAAGATGGCTTTGGTCGGGCACTCCGGCTCGCGCACGCCGCAATCAAAGCAGCCTTCAGGATTGACCACGAGCATATTTTCGCGTTCTCAGACAAACGAAGATGACAACCTGAATAGCTCGGGTTTGTCCCACTGTTGGGCACACGTCGGGGTCGGCTTCGCGCCTACAATCGTTACCGTTGAGCTTCAATCTCCGAAATACCCAACATGCCGAGCAGACGCCCGCGCGGCCGGACGAGGTCACCCAGATTGTAACCCTCCAGGACCTCGATGAAGGCGTCGCGCGCCTTCTCCAATGCCCGTCTCAGCACACAGCACCGACGAACGGCGCAAGGGGCATCGACGGGTTTGAAGCACGACGCGATCGCCATATCCGGCTCGGTGTGGCGCACCACTTCGCCAAGCCCGATTGCCTGGGCCGGCTTTGCAAGGCGTAGCCCGCCGCCTCTGCCGCGGACGGTTTCGATGTAACCGGCGACGCCCAGCTGGTGCACTACCTTCATCAGATGAGTCTTCGAAATGCTGTAACTTTTTGCAATCTCGTCGATTGTCGCCAGTCCGTCTTCCTTGACTGCAAGATACATCAGCACACGTAGTGCATAGTCCGTATAGACGGTCAGACGCATGGCTTGCTCCGGAATGTCACCTTGAAAGATATATTTCAGATATTGCTTTTACACAAGAGCGGATGTATAAAGCACCCTCTTTCAAGAGGAGATCCCGATGGGCAAGGCCACTAATGTGTTGTCATGGCCGTTCCTGCTGCCAGGAAATATCGCTTGCGACGCTCTTGGGCTCGGCGAACATCAAAATCTGGTGCGCACGCTGGTCAACTCGCTGATCTGGACCGTGTTCGGCGTAATCGCGGTGGCGCTTGTGGTATGATAGCAGCTGCCGGGAGACTCGACGATGTTTCCGAGGACGGCATTCGCCAACTCGTCGATGCATTCTATGTCAAGGTTCGCGCCGACCCCGAGCTTGCGCCGATTTTTGCCCACGCCATTCCCGGCGACTGGCAACCGCATTTGACCAAGATGTATGCCTTCTGGTCGTCGGTAATGCTCACCACCGGGCGCTACAAGGGCAATCCGGTGGCCAAGCATTTGGTTATCCCGGGCATGAAGCCGCAACTGTTCGAACGCTGGCTGGCGCTGTTTGAAGCGACCTGCCGCGAGCTGTTCGACGACGCCACCAGCGAAGCCTTCCGTATCAAGGCTAAGCGCATCGCCGAGAGCCTGAAGCTCGCCCTGTTTTACCGGCCGGACCGCCCGTGGCCGCCGGAGCCAACACCATGACCTTCGTCGTCACCGACAATTGCATCAAATGCAAATATATGGATTGCGTCGAGGTCTGTCCGGTCGATTGTTTCTACGAGGGCGAGAACATGCTCGTGATCCATCCGGACGAGTGCATCGACTGCGGCGTGTGCGAACCGGAGTGTCCGGCCGACGCGATCTCTGCGGACACCGAGCCCGGCCTGGAAAGCTGGATCAAGCTGAATGCGGAATATGCGTCGATCTGGCCCAACATCACAATCAAGCGCGAACAACCTGCCGACGCAAAAACCTTCGACGGCGCCCCCAACAAGCTTAAGCAATATTTCTCAGCCGATCCTGGGCAAGGCGACTGATCAACAAGAGTCGCCAGCGAAACAGGTCGCTATCTGCTGCGGATTGCGGGGCGAGCAGCACGGACTGGATTTCTCACCCTATATCAAATTGTCTAATGAGAGCTTGACCGCTCGAAATCGGGAAAGTTCGGCCAAGACGCAGTAATGAGACCACTGGTTGTCGCGGCCCAGGCTGCAAGCGCAACCCCGGACCATAAAATAGGATATCGCACGCAACGGCGTAGCGCTTCTTCTGAAGGTACGGTGTGCGATGAACTGATCTCTGGGAGTCACCCGGATGACGCAGTCTTGCTATAAGCAAAGATCCGCGATCATTCGATCGCCACGGAGTCGTTACAAATGACAGGCCAGGTTTCAGACCGCCCGAGATGGGCCATCGCGGCAGGGATTCTCGCAATCGCATTCGGCGCCGTAACCGTCTTCGAGGGCGGAAGGATGCTGTTCGGCCGACCAGAAATCAGAGCATCCGCAGGGAACATCGTTCCGTTTGTTCTCTGGTTCAACTTCATTGCAGCATTCGCATATTTGATGGCAGGCCTTGGACTGTTGCTGTGGAAGCGCTGGGCCGCGCAACTGTCAGCCGGTATCGCCGTCACGACCCTCGCGGTGTTTGCCGCTTTCGGCATTCATGTTGCTTTGGGAGGCGCCTTCGAGGCGAGAACGGTCGGCGCCATGATGCTTCGCAGCATAATATGGATCGCGATTGCAGTGTTTACCTGTCGGGCTCTGGGATGCTTCGCAAGGACGAAATACGGCGATGTCTAAAAACTCGGTGTTTCAATAGGGTTGTGCTAGGCGCCGCTTTCCCAATCGCGTGCCGGGGCTCGATGTCCCTGACGCGGATCATCCGCGCGGACATGCTGCTGCTTTCTGATATTGGCTGCCCCTTTTATTGAAGGGTTCCTTAAGCCGCGCTTAAAGCGGCAACGCGGAGCTATCATGCAATTGTTTTCCGCTGTGAAACATTCGGCCAGCGCGAAGTCCAGCTCGCGCAAATCCGACGAAGGAGTTTTCACGCAGCCTGGACTACCGAGTGCAGCTCGTTGACAAGCACGCGCATGTTCTCGCCGTAGTCGATAGGCGCCACAACGAGATGAACGCCCCCGTCTCTGAAAGCAGCTTCGAGCATCGTCGAGAGTTCCGAGACGTTGCCGACGCGAGAGCCCTTGGCGCCGTATGACTTCGCATAGGCGACGAAATCAGGATTGCCGAAGTCGAGGCCGAAGTCGGAAAACCCGTCGACTTCCTGTTTCCATCGGATCATACCGTAGGCGCGATCCTCGAGCACGAGCACGACGAGGTTCAGCTTGAGCCGCACGGCCGTCTCAAGCTCCTGCGAATTCATCATGAAGCCGCCGTCGCCGCAGACGGCGAGCACGCGTCTGTCCGGATGGATCAGCGACGCCGCGATCGCCGAAGGAAGACCTGCCCCCATGGTCGCGAGGGCGTTGTCGAGCAGCAGCGTGTTGGCGAAGCTGGTGCGATAGTTGCGGGCGAACCAGATCTTGTACATGCCGTTGTCGAGAGCAACGATGCCGTCCGGCGGGATGACCTGGCGGACGTCGTGCACGATTCGCTGAGGCGTCAGCGGAAACCTATCCTCCGTCGAACGCTCGGCGAGGTGGGCAAGAATCCCTTCCCGCAAACTCAGCAATGCCGAGGAATGGGCGAGCTTGCCTTCCAGGCGATCGGCGATGGCCGCGAGGCTGGCGCCCACGTCTCCGACGATCTCCGCCTGCGGGAAGTATACTTGCTCCACCGTCGCCGGCGTGGCGCCGACATGGATAACCTGTGGTCCATTATGGCCCATCAGGAAAGGGGGCTTCTCGACGGTATCATGGCCGATCGAAATGATCAGATCGGCCTGGTCGATGGCCTCGTGAACCCAATCACGTTCCGACAGCGCGGCCGTGCCCATATAGAGATTGGAGCCCGCATTGACGGCGCCCTTCCCCATCTGCGTGTTGAAGAATGGAATCTTGCATCGTCGCACGAACGCCGACAGCGGCTCAGCGAGCTGCGGGCGGCTCGCCGCGGCGCCCAGCATGACGAGAGGCCTGTGGGCGCCCACGATCATGCCTGCGGCGCGCTCGATGGCCACTGCAGGCGCAACCGGAAGCTCGACGACATGAGAGGGAATAATGTCCGCAGCGGCCTCATCGGCCGCGATGTCCTCGGGTAGCTCGAGATGCACCGGACCCGGCCGCTCCTGCTGCGCGACCCGGAACGCGTCGCGAACCAGAGTCGGAATACTCTGCGCGGAGACGATCTGCGTCGCCATCTTGGTGAGCGGTCGCATGGTCGCGACGATGTCGACGATCTGGAAGCGCGCCTGACGGCTGCTCCGAATCGCCTTCTGTCCAGTGATCATGACCATCGGCATCGCGCCCAAATGCGCGTAGGCCGCAGCCGTCGTCAGATTGAGCGCACCGGGACCCAGCGTCGTCAGACAGACGCCCGCGCGTCCGGTAAGGCGCCCGTAGGTGGCCGCCATGAAGCCGGCAGCCTGCTCGTGCCGCGCCAGCACGAGCTTGATCTTCGAGCGCCGCAGCGACTCCAGCACGTCGAGATTCTCCTCGCCGGGAATGGCGAAGATGTAGGCGACGCCCTCGTTCTCGAGGGCGGCCACCAGCAGGTCGGATCCTTTTGTCACGCTACCGAAACTCCGCTCACGCCTGATTCAGCTTTCTCCGCCCGGTGCGGCAGCGTCCAGTTCGGCCGAATGAAGTGACAGGTGTAGCCGTCCGGATATTTCTCCAGATAATCCTGATGCTCGGGCTCGGCCTCCCAGAACGGTCCCACGGGTGCCACCTCGGTGACAACCTTGCCCGGCCAAAGGCCGGAAGCATCGACGTCGGCGATGGTGTCTTCCGCGATCCGCTTCTGCTCGTCGCTGGTAAAGAAGATCGCCGACCGGTAGCTCGCTCCCCGGTCGTTGCCCTGGCGGTTCAACGTCGAGGGATCGTGGATCTGGAAAAAGAATTCCAGCAGCTGACGAAAGCTGATGACCGCGGGATCAAAGTTGATCTCGATGGCCTCCGCATGATTGCCGTGGTTGCGATACGTCGCGTTCGGCACCTCGCCCCCGGTGTAGCCTACCCTCGTTGAAATCACGCCGGGATACCGTCGCAGCAGATCCTGCACACCCCAGAAGCAGCCCCCGGCAAGGACTGCGCGTTCCGCCGAAACCGTCATGTCGTCCTCCTTCGGTTCGCTGCGGGCGTCGTTCCCGAAACTCTATCAAAGAAGCATAATGAGGCCGAACGATGCAGAAGTGCAAATATTCACGAACGGCCGCTTTGCGCCAGCACCGGACATTGAGACGTTCTCGAAAGCGGCCGTTCGATCGATTTTGCCCTCCCTGCGGCCGACGTGTTCGTTGACATCGAGCGGGGCTGCAACCAGTGCGCGGCTCTCAATTGTCGGCGTCCTGAATCATTTATTTTCCTTCCGACTTAAGGTCCAAAATCTCTGAAAATGTGTTTGTGCGGAGGCTTTATGCCGAAGATTCGGCAGGCGTTTCCGCCCACGATCAGATTTCTGTCATCCTGCGACATCCGTATGGATGTCACCTCGCGCAGACTCCATCCCCAATAGTCTGTTTGATGGTTCGAGGGATCCTTTTTCCTAAGCTGAACAGCATAGCTCGGCGGGTAGGATTCGAGCTGGGTGTGGAAATTGATGCTCGCGCCCCAATCCGTGCCCCAGATGAGCTTTTCGGGGCCGATGTTCGGATCCATGAGCGGCTTGGTATAGAGCTCCCGCCACCATAGGCCGGTTTCCAGATACACGTTATCGCGCGCGGCTGCGACGTGCAGGCAATCTTCGTAGATCTTCTCTGACCACCAGCCCTGCATTCCACCGTGATCGATGATTATCTTCAAATTCGGAAACGCAGCCGCCAGGTCGTGCACCATGAGCGGGTTGAAATTGATCGGACCAAGTGAGCCGCTCGAATATGCTACGTCATATCCCATTGGGCATCCGGAATGCACACCGACCGTGACGCCATGCTTGTTCCCCACCTCACAGATCGCCAGCATGTTCTCGATCAACTCGGTCTGCGGGATCAGCTTCCGCCGGTCGGCGGGAACCGGCATGTAAGGTGAGACCTCGCCGATGCCCACGAACTTGCCGGTGGACAATAGCCTGTCGAGATCGGCGCAAACATCTTCGATGCTCCATTCGACCTCCCGGCTTCGGACTTTCTCCAAATAATCGTGCGCATTGCAGACTGCGACAAATTTATCTGGATATTGCTCGACAAGTTTCAGGTTCAGATCGTTCGACATGCCAAACGCTGGGAGAAGCACCGCCATGTCGATACGATAAGTTTCCATATCAAAGAGTAGGCGCTCTGTGTTCAGATAAGGCTTCATGTCCGACATGACGTGAGAGAGCGCCTCCCACTGCTTACCCGGAGTGTTTGCCCCGGCCACAGCTTCGCGAACCTTCGCGCCAGCGGCAAATCTCTGCGCGTGCACATGGGTGTCGATGACAAATCGTCCGGCTTTCATATCATTCCTCCGGTCACTTTTAAGTTCCTCGTGTCGACGACTCTGCGAAGTTTGCCGCCGTCCGTACTCCGAGGCAGCGCGCCGACCGCGGCGACTTCAACCCTTGGCGAAATCCCGATACCGTCTTTGATCCGCGATGCGACCCTTTGCTTCAGATGCCCCTCGTCATGATCTGATTCAACAACGATCGTGATCGTCGGCAGGGAGCGTTCCTCACCAATGCGGATTTGATACTCGGGCGACAATTCGCTGAAACCGCGCACGATGTCTTCAACCGCGCTCGGGAAGAAATTGACGCCGCGATACCAAATCATATCGTCGACCCGACCCATGATGCTCTGAATGCGACGATGGGTATGTCCGCAGCCGCATCCGCTGCGTTCGGAGAGTACACCAAGGTCGCCACTGCGATATCGCAACACGGGCTGGGTATCGCCGATGATGTTCGTGTAGACCAATTCGCCTGGCGCGCCGGCTGCTGCCGGGCTGTTTGTCCCAGGTTCGAGGCACTCGACGATCACCATGTCCTCGCTCAGGTGCAGCTCCGTCGAGAAAGGGCAGTTGCCTCCCAATGGGAAAATCTCCGTGATGCCGTAGCCATCGGAAATCCTGGCGGCACCATACCCTCGCATGAGCATATCTTTGGTGTTCTCCACTCCGGCTCCAGGCTCGCCGACACAGCTAAGGCGTTCCACGCCGCACTGGCTCAGATCGATACCTTCGGCCTTGGCCACCTCGAGGAGATGAACCAAGTAGCTGGTCGTTCCATTGATGACGTTCGGCCGGATTCGCTGAATCGACGAGATCTTGCGCGACGTGCGCCATATACCGGCTTGGATGACGAGCGCGCCGGCCGCCCGGGCCGATTCTAAGGCGGCGGTCGGTCCAATCAGCCCGTCGGTCGGGGCGGTCATCAGGACGACGTCTGTCGGGCGCCATACGGCGTTGCGGTTGAACCGACCGAGGATGAGCCGCCAATCTCGATCCGAGAACACTCGAAACAGCGGGTTTCCCGTCGTTCCCGATGTCGCGAAAAACCTCGTCCACTCTTCAGGTCGGGTGCATGCGTAACTGCCGAATGGGCCCGCCTCCAATTGGTTCGACTGAAGCTCGGACTTATCGCAAAACGGAAGATCCGACAGAGAGTGCAGACCTAGGAACGTTTTCGGGTTGATCCCCGCCTGCCGCAGCCTCTGCCTCCAAAGCTCAGATCGAGCGTAGACATAGCGCACCATGCTTTTCAGGCGGGCATTCTGAACCACATCAATTTGATCAGAAGTCAGCCGATTCAACTGCGGATCAGACGTGTCATAGTCTGGGAGGCGGGTCCTGCCGATATCGCGCTGGGGTTCGGTGGGCATGGCGTGTCCGAGTTGGGGAACGTGCGCGGCAAGGCGCCTAGATCTCATTTCGCGTTGGCTTGAGTGGTCTTGCCCGCGAATGTCCGCAGTTGCTGTCTTCAGTCGCCTCTCGGGGCACCGACCGTTCTATTGCCGATCCCATCGAATCGAATGAGTTGAAGCGAGCGAAAGATGTCGTAATTGCCGTTGCCGGTCCCGATGACGATGCCGTTCCGTATCATTGGAATCCTGAAATTATTCAGGCTCGTAGCTTGCTTCAAAAAGTTTTCTCGACTGACATCGTTGCCGCAGCGTTTCAAGACTTCAGTGAATATTTCGCCCTCAACGAAGGCCGCGACATGCAGCGTGTCCTTCCAATCCCCTGTCGGATAGTAATGCTCCATCCACGCTCGGTAGGCACGAACATCGGGGTCCTGGGCTGTATCGGGATCGGCGGGGTCCTTGAAGACGGTTGCGGAGACCGCGCCTTTCGATATTTCTAGCCCAGCCAGCGCATATGTCCGATCGACCGATGAAGCTAGAGACGTAACGATCATCTGAGGACGCCATCCAAGATCTGCCGCCTTTTTCAAGGCTTGGATCGTTTGCCTGGACGTCGCTGCGATAAACAAAACATCCGCTTTACTGAACGCTAGATTCACGACTTGCGAATCGACGGTCGGCTCCGTGATGTCGAACGCTTCTGCGGCGACAACCGTTCCCTCGCCTTTGGACTCGAGATTGCGTTTGAGCCCGCTTAAGTAAGTTCGCCCAAACTCATCGTTTTGAAAGAGGACTGCGATGCGGGCCTTGGGCATCGTCTCCAGAATAAATCGCGCATAAGTTCGCGCCTCGCGGTCGTAATTCGGGTATCCTGATATCGACCAGGGAAATTCTTTCGGATTGTTCCATCGTGGAAGGCCGCTTTGCACCAGGAATTGCGGGACCTTTTTCTGATTGAGATATTTCTGGACGGCGGTGCTGCTGGCGCTGCCCATCGGGGCGAAGATCGCGAAGACCTCGTCGCTTTCCACAAGCTTCCGTGTCTGTTCGACCGTTTTCGGCGGGCTGAAGGCATCATCGGCGATGATCAGAGCGATCTTGCGTCCGTTGATCCCACCGCGTTCGTTGATCATCGCGAAATAGGCGAGAGAAGCCCGCCCGAAAGTCGCGTACGCGGAGACCGGACCGCTGAGCGGGAGTGTCTGACCAATCTTGATCTCCGACTCGCTGACGCCAGGAGTATGCGCGCTCTGAGCATTACATTGAGCGCCCGGTACGCAAACCAGAAGAGCCGCTGCCAAGAGACGAAAGCAATTCATCGCTCCTCCTTATCTTCGCTCTCTGGCGAGGTCTTATTGACGACATTGTCTTTGTCGTCGCAAAAGGCTGCAGCTCGGAGCGCATCGTTTGCGGCGCTCAGCCCTGTCGTCCGGATTTTGGTACGGAGACGATGCTTCAAATCGTTTAGACTGTCAACTGACACTATCAACTGTTGCAGAAATCGACTATTTTTGGTTCGCTGGCGCGACGAATGAGGGCTGAATGAATTCAAGAGACCGGTCACGCCTAGCCATCACTAAGCCGCAGAAAACTCAAAGATTTGTGCTATCCCGAAAAGTGATGGTCCTCGCCAACATCCTCAAGCGGGCGGCTGGCGCGCGCTATCGAAGGCTCCTCGGCCTTCCGGCTGGGGAATGGGGGGTCATCGCTCAATTAGGCGAACGCGCGCCGCGGAGCCTCAATGACCTTGCAGACGCTATGGGCCTCGACAAGACGCAGATCAGCCGATCCGTTTCAAGCCTTGTGGAACGCGGGCTGGTCACACGTGCGAACAATCCGATCAACCACCGCGAGGTTTTGATTGGACTATCATTAAAGGGTGCTGCTGCTGAGGCCGTTATTCGTAAGGCTGGTTCGGTCGCCAACGAAGTCCTGCTTGAGGGATTGACGTCGGTGGATCGTAAAGCGCTCGAAGAGCAGCTAAATATCTTCACATCTCGCGCTGAGCGGTTGCTTGCCGCCGAGCAGGACCGCGATCTAACCGCGCAATCAGACGATAACTGAGGACAGCACCCGGGGTTTGGTTAGACTCTTGGGCCGCATTCGGATCGATGCCGATTACCGGCGCGCCGTCACGATGCGACAGGAGCGGTGTAGAGCGGGCAATGCTTCTGGGACATTCTCGTTTGGCGCTCCCCTTAATTGATCGTCGGTTAGCAGACCCCAAGTCTTCGCAAACGTATGTCCGCTTTCAGGTGACCTGAATCAGGCATCAGAGTCCGCTTCGCGCCAGAAGCGGTCGGTCACCCAGAGTCCTTCTCTTTACGGTCAGACAATAAAAAAAGGCCACGCGGGCATTACACCGCATGGCCTTTGCGAGACTGTCCCCTAGGCCCTCCAGAGATTCCGTCTCGGGGCGCATAGTGTGCGGGTGAAGGTGCCTGTCTAGAGCGTGATGAAATTACCCACAGTTCAGTTCAGACGAACGAACACGCCTCAACCAACCCATCCGCTTCAAACAGCATCTTTAGCAACCTTCAGGGGTGACGCCTTGACCGACTTGCTGGCTGGCTTGGCCGCGAACTCCATAGGCTCTTTCGTGAAAGGATTTACACCGCTGCGGGCTTCAGTAGCAGGCTTGTTCGCGACCGACATTTTGGCGAAGCCAGGAATGACGAACTCGCCGGATTCATCAGTTCCTTATAGCCTACAGTCGGCGCTCTTTTGATAGCCTCCGATCCGCTCTTATTCAGCCGACGCAATCAGCTCGTCGCGCTGGCGGCACGTCACGCTGTGCCTGCGATTTACCAGTTTCGGGAATCCGCCGCCGTTGGCGGTCTGATGAGTTACGGAACGCGTATCACAGATTCGTATCATCAAGTCGGTGTCTACACGGGACGGATTCTCAAAGGCGCAAAGCCGGCAGATCTACCGGTCGTTCAATCCACCAAGTTCGAGTTCGTGATCAATCTGAAGACAGCAAAATCTCTCGGCATGACGATTTCGCCGACGCTCCTCGCGCAAGCCGATGAGGTGATCGAATAAGGCCCCCCGACTTCCGCTATTGACCGATGCTGTCGAAAAAGGCTTGAGAATATCTCCGAACAGTGATTCCGGTGATTCATGGGGCCACTGCAGGCGAACAGCGTTTCCGCGTTGCATCGCTTGGAGGTCGGCGGTCGAGAAACCTTGCTTTCGCAATGAGCTTCCCAACTGAGCACTGGAGAGGAACGGCTCGTCCGATCCGTAGAGTAGCTGAGAAGTAGGGAACAATATGCGGAGAGCTGCGATTCCAGCCGGATTTAATCCAATGCTTGCAACCTCGTAGTATTGTCTTTGCAACTCATGTTCCGGACCCTTCGGCAGTTTCACCATTCGCTCTTCGGGCTTCATTCCGCGCCGGTAATCCGGCTCATAATTGAGACCAAAATTCTGCCCCCGTGGGAAAAAATGAAGCGGGTGTCGGAATAACGCGCGAGGGCCCCCACTGAGCAGTAGGCTTGCAATCGTCCTTGTCGTATCGGTTGGAAACTCAATGGTGGATTCCGCGTCAGACCATGCTGAAGCTAACGCGGCCTGACATTTGAGCGTCGCCGTGGCCAAGGTCCACCTGAAGATCCGTCCTGCCTCTTCAGCTCGACGGCGTGCGGAGTGGATTAAACGTGTTCTGTTAGGATTGGCTTCTCAGGGGCGGTTAGCGGACTTTCGGCCCATTTCACTGCGGGGTCGTCACAACTTATACATTGGAGGTCGATGCGGCCGGAGATGGTGACAACCGGGATCATTCGTTTTCGGCACGTCGGGCAGCGCGCTATCTGATCCATGACATCCTCCCGATTTTTCAACCCTAACAAGGAACAGAAACTTTTGTTCCATTCCAACGATACAGCCCCATGCCGGCGGGATTTTCAGGGCCTTAATCGAACGCAATACCGATCCGCCGCGCCTTTCGCCAGATAACGTGACAATGGTGATTGCTGTGCTCTGTGTCGATAACCAAGTCGAATGAGTTGGGAATGCCGATTTGGCTTTCGACCTCGAGATTTGCGCCATATCCCGACATTTTGCGGACCAAGCAGTCGATTCCAGAGCCATCAAACGAGATCGTTCCGGCCTTTAGGATCTGTTGGCCATGGGTGCCTCGCTTTTCGTCCAGACCGGGCATGCTTCTCTCCCTTGAAATTTTGTTCTTGAGGACAGCATTTGCCCAATCGAGCTGGCTGGCAACAACCGTTGTGCTATCGAATGGTATTTGTGCCCTGCAACATATCTGGACGAGCGGATGCCGAGCACCCGTCGGGCCCCTGAAGGGTTGGCGCCGTCGCTTTTGGGAGATCGACCATCCCAAGACCCGCGATGGCGGCGCCGCTGAGCGGCTAATCGGGACGGGCCGAGGTGTTCTCTCACTGATGGAGGCTTGATCATGCTACAGCAACTAAAACGCCTCGATCCTTATGAGCATCTCGAAAAGCCGATCACCGAGGTCCGCCAACGCTTCAACGTCATCCTGATCGGCAGGATTGGCGAGGCGAAGCCGTCAGGGCAGCTCGGCGGCTTTTTTCTTGCGGTGCGGCCCGCGACGGATCTAAGTTGTCGCCATCGTTTCAAAAGGGGAGTGCGGATGTGGCAACGGGTACGGTGAAATGGTTCAACGCGGCTAAGGGGTACGGATTTATTCAACCCGACAACGGTGGCAAAGACGTGTTTGTGCATATCTCGGCCGTAGAACGAGCCGGCCTGAGTAGCCTCAACGAGGGCGCCAAGGTGAGCTACGAAGAGACGGAAAACCGCGGCAAAACGTCGGCGGAAAATCTGAGAGTTGGCTAACAGGCGGCCTTTGAAAGAGCCGATTCACGCCGGCTGGTTTTTGGCACTAAGCGAAGACCGCCTGTCCGGTCTGATCCTGAAGATCGGCAAGGTGCAGTTCGAGCGCGGCGACGGTTTCCTTCAGATTGTCCCGGCGCGTTGCCAGCGTCCTGGCGAGGATCGGATAGGCGGCCTCGAAAGGGTCAGACACCCCCGCGCGTTCCTCTTCGGTGGCAATGTGGCTATCGAGGATCTGGACGACGCGATCGAGGTCGCTGATCAATGCACTGATCCGTGCCACTTCCCTTAACGCGACGTCGTTCGCACTCTCAAAATGATACTGGTGTTTCATTTGCGTATTCCAATCGTTCTTTTTGGCACGGGCCGAATCGGTCCTGGCGTCTCACGCTTAGTGGATCGCAAGAACCTTGCCAGCGCGCCGAGGCGCTAAAATCGGCCGGGGCAATCCGGAGGATTGATTATTTTGGCCCGGATGGTGCCTTGGTAGCTGCCGGATCAGAGGCGAACCGGAGGCGTCCCGGCGCCCTGGGAAGGCGGGGCGGAGAAGGATGAAGTCATTCTGCCCAGCCGGCGAAGCCATTTTTCATGAATGGCTTCGCGAGATCCGGAGAGAAGGTATCAGCGAGACAAGGTTGACCAGCTTGAACTCACCCAGAAGCCGTTTGGTGGGATAGTTTTTCCAGCAGCTGTTCCGCCATCGCTTAGCGCGATGCGACCAAAGCCTTCGAACAATCCAGCCGTCCAGTTGGTGGAAGCGCTTGCGAACTTGGGAGCGGCAGTAGTAGTTGCCCCATCCTCGGATGATCGGGTTGATCGTTTCGACCACTTCGCCCAAACGCAGAGGTATCTTCCTCTGCGTTAAGGTCCTGATCCTTGAATCGGTCCACCGACTTCTGTGTGGGAATGGCATAGAGATTCTGCCGATTCAGTTTGAATTTGATCCGATCGTGGGCTAGTCGTTCGCAGTAAGCTTGCTCCAGACATAGATCGCTCCGGTGATCAAATAAGCCACCACCACGGCCACCAAAATTCGCATGATAGGCGTCGATCGGTTGAATCCGCCACCCAAAGCAAACATCGGGGTAGCGCCGAGGAATGTCAAATGGGGCGGCCTTTTGGTAGTGGGTCC
>Ga0209517_10001524_pt1 | contig 34751 bp, 26 predicted proteins | sample PeaSoiMetSII2010_FD_187695 | JGI IMG/M metagenome (GOLD analysis project Ga0209517, IMG submission 187695) | Peat soil microbial communities from Weissenstadt, Germany - SII-2010 (SPAdes) (version 2) | ecosystem: Environmental > Terrestrial > Soil > Wetlands > Peat | place: Germany... | reverse complement strand
ATAATGGTCAGATTAAAAGTCAATGCAATTTATCCTTGACACCTCTGCTATTTAAATGTCCTGTCATCACCAGTTGGGGGACTTGTGCGGAGTTGCTGAGTGGGGGTAGTGTCCTAATCTGGCTAGTTTCCTAACATGGAAGTCATTCCTCGCTCCGCTCGGAATGACTTTCCCCCTACGGGATCCCTCAAATTAGGAGACTACCTCACTGACTGGCAGCGTACACACGCACGTAGTCCACCAGGGTCTGGGAGGGGAATGGAGTGCTGCTCGCGGGCTTCCCAGGCCAACTCCCGCCCACCGCCAAGTTCACGATCAAGTACTGGGCGTTGCCTGAATCAAAAGGCCACACGGCTCCGGGAAGCGCCGCCAGACTCGCCGGAGTGTAACTGGCGTAGATGTTGCCTGGGTCGTCGATGTAAAACTGGACCGAGCCCGGCTTCCAGATCATTCCGTAGGTATGCCAGCCGGCTGCTGTCTGCCCGCTCGGAAAGTTGTACCGAGTCCCCAGGTTCTCCCCAGTGAACCCCGTGCCGTGAATTGAGCCTGCGTTCCAGTCGGGGTTCCCGGCCGCATCCACGCGCTCCTGGATGTCGAACTCTCCGCAGGCGGGCCAGTCGTCGCTCACGATGTTGTTGCCCAGCATCCAGAAGGCCGACCATAGCCCTTGCGCCTCAGGCACCATAATGCGCGCCTCGATGCGCCCGTAGAGAATGCTGAACAGGCCCTGGGACTTCATGCGCCCGGATGTGTACACACCTGAGGAGGGCTGCTCCGCCACGATGTGCAGATCGCCATCCGTGGCCACGTAGACGTTCGGGTTTGCAGGATCGCAGGGGCTCGCCGACGAGCCCCAGGCGCAGTAGTCTTCCAGTTCCTGATTGCCCCAGCCGCTCGCTCCCGTGTCGTAGGTCCACACTGAGGGGTTAGGCTCGGCACTCGCGCCTGTGGCGCTCGTGAACTCGTCGGACCAAGCCAGCGCGCCCGGCGCAACCGTAGCCGACGGGGTCCAACTGGCCACGCTGCTCGAGGTCGCGCCGGGAGCGGTGGCGATGGCATTGAAGGTCAGGTTGGAAGAGATCAGTATCGGCGCCTGATAAGTTGGCGAAGACGCCGTCGGCTTTGACCCGTCGATGGTGTAATGCACTGTTGTCCCACCGCTAGGGGACGCCATGGCCAGAATCACCGCCCCATTCTGCGCCGCTGTGGTCGAGAACACCGGAGCCGCCAATGCGGCGTTCGAGGGCGACGGATTGCCACTCCCGCTGCACGAGGTGGCAGAAATAGCCATACTCAGTGTAAGAGCAACAATAGCTGCTGTATTTTCAATAACATCCCGGCAATTAAATGATACGTCTTGTGTTTTCAATAACATACGTGAATTACTCCCCCGTCTTTCGTGCCGCTCCTTTGTTTTCATAGACATTCTCGCTTTGTTCCGTCGTTTTTCGATGTCAACCCGGTTTCACTCCAAGGTGCAAAGCACGCCAGGGCCGCGAAGTCCCACCACCCCCACCCCCTCCTCATCCGAGGAGGGGAGCCGCGAGTTCCCCTCCTTGGATAAGGAGGGGTCATGGGTGGTTGATTCTGTTGGCCGTCCCTTTGTTTTCATAGACATTCTCGCTTTGTTCCCGGGAATTCGTAGCGCCGACCTTCAGGTCGGCATGTCGGCAGAACAAGAATGCTGACCTGAAGGTCAGCGCTACCGCATTCAGATTTGGAATTCAGTAGCAGCAGCTACCGCCTTTCCCTGCCGGCACCGAGCGCACAAAACCACGGTAATAAAGCCCTCTCCATGGGGAGAGGGTGGACCGCGACGGCGCTGTCATCAGCCGTCGTGGGCCGGGTGAGGGGTTGGTTCCGTTCCCCACCGGCTTTGTGCCGCTAACTCTTCTCAATTGAGCCATACATTCACCGTGAATCGCGGCCCACCGCGAATTGCGGCGTGGTTGAGTGAAGCTTGGTATGTCGGGCGATCGCGGCAAGGCCGTGTCAGGTCGCGATGAACTGACCCCTCACCCGTCACGCTCTGGCTGATGAAAGCGCCGGAGCCTGACACCCTCTCCCCACGGGAGAGGGTTGTTGATTCATGGGGGGCGCGGTCCTCTGTAGCCGACTCACTACAGTAGGCTATCACAAGTCCGTGAGCCTGTCAAGCGGAAAATACAATAAAAGTGAGAGGACCTTGCCGATGGACCCGCGCCGAGCCTGGCGAGCAGGCCACGGAACTCACCGCGCGGCAAAGTCGCGATTCAAGACTCGAGATTCCAGATTTCGGATTCGAGAGGCTGCTACCGGCGCAGGTAATCGTCTTTGCCGGTCAGCCAATCGATGCGGATGGGGCTGAAGACGTCCAGGGCCTGGGAATCCTCGAGCGCCGTCACGCGATGCGGAACATTGGGCGGGATCGAGAGGACATCGCCGGCGCGGAGCACGATCTCTTTGCCCTCGATTTCAAATCTCATCGCTCCTGTCACGACGGAGCTGATCTGTTCGTTCTCGTGATGGTGGAGCGGCACCACGCCATCCTTGGCGAGGAAAATCTGCGCGATAGTGATTTTCTCGCCCGAGATGACTTTGCGCGCCAGTTTGTCGTTCAGCACTTCCTTCTTCACGGTGTCCCAGGAAAAAAGTTCCATGCTTCTCCCTTCGTAGAACCTCGATGATTTCTCCTATTCTACCGCAGGATTCAGGATTCAGAGCAGTTTCAACCACAGAGACACAGAGGCACTGAGAATACCAGTTCTTTTCAGTTCTCGGTGCCTCAGTGCCTCAGTGGTATAGGGCCCGTCATTTTTCACTGGCAATTCTCCGCGTCTTGATGTATCAAATTCTTGCGCTGCTCGGAGAGCGGAGGGTGGGTGGGTAGTGCGGCGAGAAACAGGCTGCTGAACGAATGCCGACTTGCTGTCATTCTGAGCGAAGCGAAGAATCCCGGCAGTTTTTGGAATTAACGAACTACAGAGATCCTTCGTCGTCCGTCGGCTGACGGACTTCTCAGGATGACAGCCTCAAGGGCTTTTCAGTAGGCTGTACGTGGCGGGTGGTCTGCCCCGACCTGCCCGGCCCTGCCTGCGGCGTTACACCGGGATATCGTATTCGACGGGAGGTTCCCATGCGCAAGACATCTGTTAGCCTGGTTGTATTGGGGCTGCTGGTTTTTGCCGGTCTGCTTCAAGCCCAACAAGTCTGTCCGGGTCTGCCCTATGTGGCGAACACGCCGGAAGATGAGCTGATGCAGGCGGTGAATGGCGCGGAGAAGCCGGAAGATCAGATCGCGGCCCTGGACAAGTATGCCCAGGCGCACGCGGACGCCAAATTCATGCCGTGCGTTGATGAATATTACACGATGACATACTTGAAGCTGAACAATTATGACAAAGTTGTGGAATACGGGGAAAAGGGCCTGGCCACGAATTACAAAGATGTGATGCTGGTGATCAACACGCTGAAGGGCTACGTGGCCTCCGGCAAGGTGGCCGATTCCGCTTTCGGCATCATCAACACGGCTCCCGCGCTGATCACCGAGGAAAGCAAGCCCGCCCGTCCCCCTAACGTCAGCGACGCAGACTGGCAAAAGGCCCTCGACGAAAATGCGTCGCAGGCCAAGGATGAGCTTGCTTACGTGGTCTACGCGTATCTTCAGCTCATTCCGCGGGTGACCGATCCCAACAAGCGCGTCGAGCAATTGGACCAGTTTGTGAAAGCCTACCCGGACGATGCTGCCAAGAACGCGGGGCAGGTCAATTCCGATTATTTCACGGCCTACCGGATGGCGAATAAGCCTGACAAGGCCATCGAGTACGGTGAAAAAACCGTCGCGGCCGACCCTAATAACCTGGATGCTTACAGTTTTCTCGCTTACGCCTATGCCATCGGCCGCACCAACCCCGACAAGGCGGTCGAGTATTCGAAGAAATCCATAGAACTGGCGCAGGCATTGAAGAAGCCTGACTCCCTCACCGACGCTCAGTTCAAGCAGGCGCAGGATAATGTGCTGGGAATGGCGCACCTCTCGCTAGGGTACGTTAGTTTCACGAGGGCGGCCACGTCGAAGTCAAAGAAGCTGGGGCCGGCGATCGAGGAACTCAAGACGGCGGCGGACCTGCTGGGTGCGAATCCCGAATTGCAAGCGCAGGCGTTGTATTACCTGGCCTACGCCTATGAATCGGGTTACCCCGCCAACCACCACGGCGCCATTGAAGCGCTAACCAAGGCTTCGGGCCTGCAGAGTTCGTGGAAATCGCAGGCCGATGAACTTTTGGCCAAGGTAAAGAAAGCCGCGAGCCAAGCCGGCGAGTAAGAAAGCGGCTCTGCCGCCCTGCCTTGCGGAAAGGCTGTGCCTTTCCGAGCGGGGCTGCAGACGTAGACCTTGTTTCCGGGTTGAGGCTGCGCCTCGACCGGCGAGGCATAGCCTCGCCGAAAAACCAGTAATGGGATGGCCAAGACCCGGAAAGGCAGAGCCTTTCCGCAAGACAAGGCGGCCGAGCCGCAGGTGTAGGTGGCGCTGACCTTCAGGTCAGCATCGCGAACGCCGACCCTTCGCATCGCTCAGGGCAGGCTCTGAAGGTCGGCGCTACGCGCCTTTCCTTTTCCAAATCAAATAGGCGGGAATCCCCAGGGCCACAATCCCGGCGCCGATGCCCGACTCCAGCGGGCGAGCGACAATTGTGTTCAGAATAAACACGGCGGCGGCCAACACGAAAATCGCCGGAACAAAGGGATATCCGGAGACGCGGTAAGGGCGCGGCAGGTTCGGCCGGGTGTGGCGCAGAATGATGACTCCCAGCGCCGCCAGGGCGTAGAAGATCCAACCCGCAAAAATCACGAAGGTGAAGAGCTGCTCATAAGTTCCCAGAAGCACCAGGAGGATTGCCCACGCAGCCTGGAACAGCAGCGAGAGATGCGGAGTGTGATATTTCGGGTGAACGTTGCCGCACCAGCGGAAAAAGAGGCCATCCCGGGCCATGGCATAGTACACTCGAGCGCCTGCCAGAATCATTCCATTCACGCAGCCTAACATCGCCACGATGATAGCCAGCGACACCCAGTGGGCGCCGCTTCGCCCGAAAAGGCGCGTTCCGGCCTCGGCGGCGACGCGCGGCGAATGAGCTACGGTCAAAAGCGGCAGTACGTGGTAGTAAACGAGAATGACGAGAATGTAGATCACCACCACGGCCGCTGTGCCCAGGATAAGGCCCAAGGGGATGTTGCGTTCAGGGCTTTTCACTTCATCGGCGGCAAAGGTGCCATTGTTCCAGCCGTCGTAAGCCCAGAGCGCTGCGACCATCGCCACTCCAAAGGAAGAAAGAAAGCCCCAACCGGCGGGCGTGGGCAGTTTCAGCGCGCCCCGCGCCGGCCCATGTACCAGCGCAAAGCCCAGCGCGACGAGGGCCACCATCGCGCCCACCTTGGCCCCTGTCAGGACCGACTGCACCCAGCCCGCTCCGCGCACACCGCGATAGTTAATGGCGGTTAGAACTACGATGGCGAGGCTTCCTGCGACTTTCTGCTGTACAGAATTGATCGGAAAGAAATCGGCGAGATATTGTGCGAAGCCCACAGCGACGGTGGATATGCCGCCCGACTGCACCGCGAGGAAGAACGTCCAGCCGCAGAGGAAGCTCACCAAATGGCCGTAGGCCTCACGAAGATAGACGTACTGGCCGCCGGCCTGGGGAAACATCGATGCCAGCTCCGCGAATGACAGCGCCCCGAACAGGCTGAGGGCTCCGGATATGATCCAAACACCAAGGGCCGCGCGTTCGCTGCCCACTTCGCGAGTGACTTCCGCCGGAACGATAAAAATGGCGGAGCCAATCATGATCCCCATGACAATGGCCGTGGTTTCCCATAGTCCCAGGGCGCGAAGCAGTTGAGGCTGCTCCGCGGCGGCCACGGGCGGCGCTGTGTCAGGCTTGGCGAGGTTCATACAGTCATTCCCAATTGGGCGGGAATCTACAATATGTTGCCCGATGTTCCGCTTGCGAAACAATAGAGAAATTGCAAAGCAGTCGCTCATGCCCACCGGCTGACAGGCACCCGGAAACGATGAAAATGGATTCCTTATTGACGTGCTCGTAGGGGGACGGCTTGCCGACCCCTAGTGAACAGGGCAGGGCAAGCCCTACCCCTACGCCTTTTCAGAGCAGATGTAGGGGCGGTTCGTGAATCGCCCCGACCGGCGCGCGAACATGTATAATTGAGAGTTGAAAACAAGTGCTAATGAGGAGTTACTGTGCCTAAAGACCTAAGCCCGCAGGATGTTCTGAACGCGTTGAAGGCGGTTGACGATCCACACCTGCAGAAGGATATCGTGTCGCTCGGTTACATCAAGGACATCGAAGTGGGGGATCGGCGAGTAAGCATTCTGATGCAGACTGGCAGCCCTGCCAGGAACCAACTGGTGTCGAGCATGAAGCAAATCGTTCACGGGCTGGGCGTGCCGGATGTCGAGGTGCGCGTCGTCGACCCGCCAGCGCCCGCGCAGCCGGCGAAGTCGAACCTGATCCCGATGGTCAAAAGCACGGTGGCGGTGGCGAGCGGCAAGGGCGGCGTGGGCAAGTCGACGGTGGCGGCCAACCTGGCTGTGGCGCTCGAGCGCACGGGAGCCCGGGTGGGCCTGATGGACACGGACGTTTACGGTCCGAGCGTCCCCGCACTGATGGGCGGCGAAGAGCAACCGCATGTGGTGGAAGGCAAGATCGAACCGCCCATCGCCTATGGTGTCAAACTCATCTCGATGGCATATTTCCTGCCCAAGGATGAAGCCGTCATCTGGCGCGGCCCTATGCTCCACAAGACCATTCAGCAATTCCTAGGAGACGTGCGCTGGGGTGAACTGGATTACCTCTTGATGGACATGCCGCCGGGGACGGGAGATATTCAGTTGAGCCTGTCGCAGACCATCCCGTTAACAGGTGCAGTGATTGTTTCCACGCCCCAGGACCTGGCGCTGACGGTGGCTTCGAAGGCCATCGCAATGTTCCAGAAGCTCAACGTCCCGATTCTGGGTATCATCGAGAACATGAGTTACTTCGCCTGCCCGCACTGCGGACAACGAGAGGATATCTTTGGCCACGGCGGGGCACAGGAGGCGGCCCGCAAGCTTGGCTTGCCTTTTCTTGGCGAGATCCCGCTTGACCCCGTCATTCGCGTGCAAAGCGATAAGGGCAGACCTACCGCACTGGACGGGGAGACGGCGAACGGAAAAGCCTTCGCGCAGGTAGCCGCGGCCCTTGCGGAACACGTGAGCCTGGCGAACCAGCAGGCGATAAGTATCGAGTAGTAAATCGTCCGTGGTCCGTAGTCATTCGTCCGTTGTGAGTTGCCCTGCCCCGGCGGATAAGTGCAACGGACCACGGACAACTGACAAAGGACGCTTTCTTCTATGGCCCACCTCCCAACCAAAGTAAAACTCGACGCCGGGAACGACACGCTTTCCATCCTTTGGGCGGATGGCCATTCGAGCGTGTACTCGTACCGCACGCTGCGGGACCGCTGCCCGTGCGCAACTTGCACCGAGGGAGGCGAGGCGCATGGCCAGCCGGCAGGTCTTCTACCGATGCTCGGCGTCAAGCCGTTGAAACCGGAGCGCGCCGAACTGGTCGGACGTTACGCACTGCAGATCTACTGGAACGACGGCCATTCCACGGGAATTTATTCCTTCGATTACCTGCGCAGTCTTTGCTCTTGCCCTCAATGTGAACTTGAACGGCAGATCAGCCAGACCTCCGGCTAGTGTCCGGAGTCAGAAGTTCGTAAAAAGATTCTCTCTCCTGCGCGACCATTGTCCGGAGCCCCGTCAGGGGCGGAATAGAGTAGCCCAGGGCGTGAGCCCTGGGTTGGGCGGCTCTCACCCCGCCTGCGGCACCCCTCTCCCGCCCGGGCGGGAGAGGGGACGGGGGTGAGGGTTGGGTCTCGCGACCCACGGCTTACGCCGTGGGCTACTGGCTGCCGCCCGCTCCGCGGGCTCGATACGTCGACAAACTTCTGACTCAGGACACCAGTAATCATTTGCTCGAATGATGGAGCGGGGCGGTTCGCGAACCGCCCCTACGGCAAAATGTGGTACCATCTCGGAAGGGCTTGACTGCATATTTCGAGAACCGGGAGGTTGCTATGGGATGGCCTGCATTGAAGGGGCTCGGCGTGGTTTGCATTGGTCTTTTGGCGCCGCTGCTGATTTCGTCGGAAACCGGAACGCCGCCCTCGCGCGGCCTGCTCCTGGTGGCCAACAAAGGCAATCAAACACTGGGGATTATCGATCCCGAGGAGGGCCGTCAAGTTGCGGAAGTTCCGGAAGGTGGAATCACCGGCCACGAGGTCGCCGCGTCGCCCGACGGGCAGACGGCCTATGTGCCGATTTACGGCAACTCGGGCGTGGGCAAGCCCGGCACAGACGGCCGCACCATGGCGGTGATCGACCTCGCCAGTCGTCACGTGGTCAGGACGCTGGACTTCGACAAGCCGTTGCGACCGCACTGCGCGGTCTTCGGTCCCAAGAACGGCCTACTGTACGTCACCACCGAGCTCTCCAATTCCATAACCGTCATCGACCCCAAGACCCTGCGAATCGTTTCTTCCATTCCCACCGGGCAGCGCGAATCGCACATGCTGGCCATCACGCACGACGGGCAGCGCGGTTACACCGCCAACGTGGGGCCGGGAACGGTTTCCGCCATTGACCTGGTGGCTAAGAAAACCCTGGCCATCATTCCCATCTCCGGCGACACCCAGCGCATCGCGCTTTCCCCCGACGATCGCTGGGTTTTCACCGCTGACCAAACCGCGCCCCGACTGGCGGTGATCGAAACCTCGACCAACACGCTGAAAACCTGGGTAAAGCTTCCCACCGTCGCTTACGGCACGGCGGCGACGCCGGATGGACGTTGGCTTCTCATCACACTTCCAGACGCCAACAAAATCGGCGTGCTCGATATCGAAACGATGAAGATTTCGAGAACCGTTGCCGTGGGCAAGATGCCGCAGGAAATCGTGGTGCGCCCCGATGGGGAAGTAGCTTACGTGTCCTGCATGGCTGCCGGGAAGATTGCGGCCGTCAATCTGAAAACCTGGGCCGTCGACAAGATGATTGCCGCCGGGCCGGACGCCGATGGGCTCGCCTGGGCGCCGGAGAAGCCATAGGTTGACGGGGAAGGCAGGAAGAAACCCCTCACCCGTCCCGCCAAGGCTGATGAAATCGCCGGATCGGGACACCCTCTCCCTAAGGGAGAGAGAAGCTGTGAAAAAATCCGCCGCCTGTCATCCTGAGCGAAACGAAGGATCTCTGCAGTTTCGGATTGTTATCGACTTACGAACAACTGCAGGGATCCTTCGCTTCGCTCAGGATGACAGATTTTAGATTTGTTCACACGTTCAGAGCGCGCTGAATTCACGGTCTTCGGCTCGCCTCTAAATAATTTCCACCTGGCAGTTCTTCACCAGAGATTTGAATCGCAGGGCATCGGCGTCGCTGCCCACGATTGCGGCGTAATGCATGGGGACAGCGATTTTCGGCTTGATCGCCTTGGCCGCCTCGACCGCTTCTTCGACCGTCATCACATAGGTGCCGGAGACGGGGAGAAGCGCAATATCACACTGAATGGATTTCATCTCCGGTATGAAATCGGTATCGCCGGCAAAATAGACGCGCGTCCCGTCCATCACAATGATGAAGCCCAGCTTCTTGTCTTCCTTGGGGTGGAATGGCTTTCCCGGCTCCCGGAACTTGTTCACATTGTAAGCGGGGACGGCCTCGATTTCGACCTTATCGACGCTGACTTTTCCTCCCGGCTCGAGGAACTTCGTTTCCTTTGCCTTCACCTGCTTCAGCCCATCTTTGCAACTCACGCTGGCCACGACGGTCGTCTTGGCGGAGGTCACCTTTTGAAGGTCTTCCAAACTGAGGTGGTCGAAATGCTCGTGGCTTATCAAAACGATATCAGCCTGATCTCCTTTCGTGACCTTGAACGGGTCGGTATAGATAATCTTCGAGCCTTGGATGCGGAAGGTATCATGCGCAATGCGGGTGAACTCGAGGTTCATAAGTTTCATCGCGAGGCCTCCAATCGTTGCATCAAATTACCCATAATGGCCGCTGTTGTTCGGCGCGCCACAAACCAGAATATCATTAACTGAAGTGGATCGGTGCCTCCCGGGGGGTGTCCTGAATTTGAAGCCGCGTCGACCCTCGCCTAACTAGGATCGGGGCAAGATTCTTCGCTTCGCTCAGAATGACAGCCTATTTCAGAGTAATCGCTTGTGCTCGCACGTTGCAGGACACCCGGAGACTATGAGAATCCGCGAAGCACCTTGGAGTGAGGTAGCGCCAGCTACCGCCGTTCGCTCGAATTCCAGGGCGGCAACTTCGCTGCCGCACTCCAAACTGCCTGCGGCACATCGTAATTTTTGTGATAGTATACCCCCCAATGAGCATCTTCCCCGGAAGACGGTCAGTGCGGGCGGCTATTATTTGCTGCCTTTTGATGCTCCAGGGCAATCTCCTCTGGCTGGCGACGTTTCATCAGCACCCGTTCGTGGAGTTCGCCGGTGGAACTTCACCAGTGATTCATCAAAGCAGTTTGCAACCGCGCCCCGCGCTAGCCAGCGAGTTGAGTTGCGGGCTTTGTCAGATGGTGAGACATAGTCTGGCGCTCCCGGTGACCGGATCACTGGTGTTGGACGCTGCGCCTTTAGTTTCCCGCCTGCTGCTTTTCAGAGCCGGTGACTATTATTCCTGCCAGTCGATCGTTCTGCACGGACGCGCCCCACCTCTTTCCTAGCCTGCTTACAGGGTCGCGATTTCGAAATCGGGGCTACCCAAAGACTGAACTCGGGAAAGTCGCAGACTTCGCAAAACCACGAAGTCCGCGCTACTCGTTCTTCAACGCCGAACCAAATCTTCCTGGCTGATGTTGTTAGGGTGGTTGACATGCAAATACCTCAGAAATGGGCGAGTTCACCAATCTGGTTCGCGGCGAGCGCAGTTTTCTTGTTAGCTCTGGGCCTTCAAACGGCCGCTGCGCAGCAATCTCCGCCCAGTGTGCGGATCGATCTTGACCAAGCCGTTCAGATGGCGGTAGCCCATAACCATTCCTTGAAGGCCGCTCGGACCCAGATCCAGCAAAGCGAGGCAGAGGAAATCACAGCCGGACTCCGGCCGAACCCCGTGTTCACTTACGACGACCTGTACCTGCCGATCTTTACTCCCAACCAGTTCACATCGAACTTTATCGACACGACTACGGAGTTTGACCTCGGACTTAGCTATACGATCGAGCGAGGGCATAAGCGCCAAGCGCGCCTTCGGGCTGCCAAAGACCAGACCGCGGTGACGCGCTCGCAGGTGAGCGATACGGAACGGGGATTGACGTTCAACGTGGCGCAGCAGTTCGTCGGCATCCTGCTGGCCAAATCAACTTTGCAATTCGCGAATCAGGACTTGGCCAGCTACCAGCAGACCGTGAATCTCAGCTCGGAGCAGTACCGGACGGGGGCCATCAGCGAGGGCGACCTGCTGAAAATCAAGCTGCAATTGCTGCAATTTCAGATGGACGTCTCGCAAGCCCAGTTGAGCCTGGTGCAGGCTTACGCCAGCCTGCGGGCGCTCGAGGGCTACGATGCGCTTCCGGCGGGTTACGACGTGGTGGGCGACCTCGCTTACGAGCCCTTGAAGCTCAATCAGGAGGACCTGCAACTCAAAGCGCTGCAACTGCGGCCGGACTACGTCGCGGCGCAGCAGGGCGTGACCGCCTCCCAGAGCCAGTACTCCCTGGCAAAGGCGAACGGCAAGCGCGACTTGACCGCCACCTTCGACTACACTCACGTTTCATCCTCAAACGACGCCGGGTTGACCCTCAGCATCGAAGTCCCTATTTTCGACAAGAATCAGGGCGAGATCGCGCGTACCAATTACGCCATCGGCCAGGCGCAGGAGACCAAGACCGCCGCCCAGGAAACCGTGATGACGGACGTGGCCAACGCCTACGAGGCATTCAAAACCGGCGACCAAGTGGTGCAACTTTATCTCTCCGGCTACCTCAAGCAGGCCCAGGACTCGCGTGATATCAGCGAATACGCTTACAAGCGCGGCGCCGCCAGCCTGCTCGATTTCCTGGATGCGGAGCGAAGCTACCGCTCCACCCAATTGGCTTACCGGCAGGCTTTAGCCACCTACATGCTGGCCATCGAACAGTTGCGAGAAGTCGTAGGAACGAGGAAACTGCAATGAAACGAGCAACCATATCCCAAATCAGCTGTAGGGGCGGTTCGCGAACCGCCCCTACTGGTGGGCTCGCCGCTCTCGGGGCTCTCATCGTCGTGGGATTACTATTCATGGGGGCGTGCGGGCAGCACAACGGGGAGGCCGGGTCCTCTTCGGTCTCCTTTGGGGCCGCTCCGGGCGAGGAGGCCAAAGCGGAACTCTTCACCGTCCCGGCGGACCAGATGGAGCATGTCCAGGTGGTGCCGGTGGAGGTGACGCGTCTGCCCCGTGTGCTTCGGCTGACGGGTTCAGTGGCTTACAACAATTTCAAAACCACACCGGTGATTTCGCAAATCGGCGGCCCGGTCTCGCGGATTTTGGTCTCACCTGGCGAAGTTGTCCGCACCGATCAACCCATGCTGTATGTGAGCAGCCCGGACTACGCGCAGTTGCGCGCAACCTACCTGAAGGCTCGCGATGCCTTGGCCTTGGCGGAAAAGGGTTATAACCGCTCGAGCGACCTCTACGCGCATCATGCCATTGCCGAGGCGGACCTTCAGCAGGCCGAATCCACGCGCAACCAGGCAGAGGCGGATCTTCAGTCCGCCGAGCAGTCGCTGAAGGTGCTGGGGATCGACCAACTCGACAGCTTGCTGAAGAAACCCGTTTCACCGGAGATTCCCGTACTGGCGCCCCTGGCGGGGGAGGTTGTCGAAAGGCTGGTTGCGCCCGGACAAGTGCTGCAAGCGGGAGCGACGCAGTGTTTCACCATCTCCGATATGAGCACGGTGTGGGTGCTCGCCAATGTGTACGAGCACGACCTGGGATATGTCCGCCTGGGCGACGCGGTGGTGATCCAGACCGACGCTTATAGCAACTCCTTCAGCGGAAAAATCTCCTATATCGCTACGGCCCTGGACCCCAACTCGAGAACCCTCCAGGTGCGCATTGAGACCAATAATCCCGGGAAGAGGCTGAAGCGGGACATGTATGTGACCGCCCTCGTTCATGCCGGAGTCACGGAAGGTGCGCTCACGGTGCCGGACGCCGCGCTTCTTCGGAACAACGAGAATCAACCGTTTGTTTACCTGCTGGCAAATGCCGGCCCGCCGGACCAATTCGCCGAGAGGTTGGTTACCATCGGAGACAGCCAACAGGGCAAGACGCAGATTTTGACGGGACTCCGCGCCGGCGAACGGGTGGTGGCGGACGGGAGTTTGTTCCTGCAATTTGCGAATTCGTTCCAGAGGTAGGGACTAGGGTTTAGGGATTAAGGATTAGGGTCGTCAACCTCTAATCCCAGTGCCTAGGCCAATCCCTAACCCCTGATCCCTGATCCGTAACTATGATTCATCGCATCGTACAACTCGCATTAAGCCAGCGGTTCCTGGTAGTGATGATGACTCTATTTGTGGTGGTGGCAGGCATCATCGCCTTCCAGCGCATGCCGGTGGACGCTTATCCTGACCTCTCGCCGCCCATGGTGGAGGTCATCACGCAATGGCCAGGGCATGCCGCGGAAGAAGTCGAGCGGCTGGTGACGCTGCCCATCGAAGTGGAAATGAACGGCATCCCGCGCCTGGAGTTCAAGCGCTCCATTTCGCTCTACGGGCTCTCCGACGTGATCTTGACGTTCGAGGAAGACGCGGACGATTACTGGGCGCGCCAGGTCACCTTCGAACGCCTGAGCGACGCTAATTTGCCCGACGGGGTGACGCCTTCGCTTGCGCCCCTGTACTCACCCAGCGGGCTTGTCTACCGCTACATCATCGAAAGCCCTGACCACTCGCCCCAGGATCTCAAGACCATCGAGGATTGGGTCCTCGAGCGGGCCTACAAATCGGTGCCGGGTGTGGCTGACGACTCCGGGTTTGGCGGCACGGTGATGCAATACCAGGTGCTGCTGGACCCCGCCCGGGTTTATGGATACCACATCACCATCCCGCAAGTGGTTCAGGCCCTCTCGGCGAATAATGCCAACGCCGGCGGCGGGTTCTATTCGCAGGGAGGCCAGTTCTACTACGTGCGGGGCCTCGGGCTGGTGCGCGATACCAAAGACATCGGCGAAATCGTAGTGACCAGCGTCAACGGAGCTCCCGTACGCGTCAGCGATATCGGCGAAGTGGAGATGGGGCACGCGCCGCGCCTGGGTGAGTTCGGCTTTCAGAAAAACGATGACGTTGTCGAGGGCGTCATCCTGATGCGACGGGGAGAACAGACTCAGAACGTTCTGAAGGGAGTGGAGGAGAAAACAAGAGAACTCAATGAGCAAGTGCTTCCCAAGGACGTCAAGGTTCGCCCCTACTACGACCGCAGCGACCTCGTAAAGCTGACCACGGACACCGTCGAGGATAACCTGCTGCGCGGCATGGTGCTGGTATTGATCGTTCTGGTTTTCTTTCTGGTGAGCTTTCGCGCGGCCCTGATTACGGCGCTCACCATACCCTTGGCTCTGCTCTTCTCCTTCATCATTCTTCATGCGCGGAATATCTCCGCGAACCTGCTCTCCATCGGCGCCATCGATTTCGGGATCATCATTGATGGCACGGTGGTGATGGTCGAGAACATCTACCGTGAGCTGGATGCGAGGCACGGAACCGAATACAAGCTGCATGAGGTCATCGCCGCGGCGGCGCGCGACGTTGACCGCCCGATCTTCTATTCCGTGGCAGTCATCATCGCCGGTTACCTGCCCATCTACGCGCTGCAGGGGCCTTCCGGCAAGCTCTTCCATCCCATGGCCGACACCATGTCTTTTGCTCTGATTGGTTCCTTGATCCTCGCGCTGACGCTGGTTCCGGTGATGGCGTCCTACTGGTTCAGGAAAGGTGTAAAGGAAAAAACCAATCGCGCCTATGAGTGGTTCAAGCGGGAATATGCAAGCGAGCTGAGTTGGTGCCTGGACCGCCCCAAGCTGACTATGCTGATCGCCACCGCGATCTTCGTCGCCACTTTGCTGCTTGTACCTTATATCGGCGGCGAGTTCATGCCTCACCTCGACGAGGGCGCTCTGTGGGTCCGGGCTACCATGCCTTACACGATCTCATTCGAGGAAGCCGCCATAGTTACACCCCAGATTCGCGATATCCTGATGTCCTACCCTCAGGTCACGGTGGTGGGTTCGGAGCTAGGGCGGCCGGACGATGGGACCGACCCTACAGGCTTTTTCAACGTTGAATTCTACGTGGGCCTCAAGCCGTACAAAGACAAGGCGTGGGCGGGATCGCTTCACACCAAGCAGCAGCTTACGGAGGCGCTGCGCGACCGGCTCAAAGCCTTTCCTGGCATTATCTTCAATTTCACCCAGCCTGCTGAGGATGCCGTTGATGAAGCTTTGACCGGTTTGAAGAGCGCCTTGGCGGTAAAAGTGTATGGCGCGGACTTGACTGTGCTGCAAGACGCGGCATTGAAGATCAAGGAAACGCTCGCCAGGGTTCCGGGGTTCTCGGAATTGACGGTGGTGCGCGAGCTTGGCCAGCCAACCCTCCTGATTGATGTCGACCGGGCGAAGATTGCCCGCTACGGAATCAATGTTTCAGATGTGGAGGCCGTGATCCAGGCGGCCATCGGCGGGCAGGCGGCGACCCAAGTCATCCAGGGCGAGAAACTGTTTGACCTCGTGGTGCGCATGCGGCCGCAGTTCCGCGAGAGCTCGCAGGAGATTGGGAACCTGCTGGTCGGAACTCCGTCGGGGCAGCAGATTCCTTTGAAGCAGCTAGCGGATATCCGGCAGGGGAACGGCGCGTCGTTTATTTATCGCGAGAACAATTCGCGCTACATCGGAATCCAGTACAGCGTTGTGGGCCGCGATCTGGAGCGGGCGGTGGAAGCCGGACAACGGGCGGTGCGCAACGCCGTGCATCTCGCGCCGGGCTACCGTATGGAGTGGGGCGGTGAATACAGCGAGTTCCTCGCCGCCCGGGCTCAACTCACGGTCATCGGCCCCATCACGGTGTTGCTGATTTTTCTCATCCTCTTCGCGCTTTACGGGAATTTCAAGTTTCCCGTCATCGTGATGCTCAGCGTCGTCATGACGGAACCCGTGGGGGCGCTGCTGGCACTGAAGCTCACCCACACTCCCTTTAGTGTCTCCTCCGTCCTTGGCCTGCTGGTGCTCATGGGCGTTTCAGTTGAGACGGCAGTCATCGACGCTTCTTACATCAATAAGCTGCGCCTTCAGGGCGACGAGATACGCAAGGCCACCTTCGACGCCTCGCTGGTCCGCCTGCGGCCCATCATGATGACCGCTCTGGTGGCCTGCCTCGGCCTGCTGCCCGCGGCGCTCTCCACCGGAATCGGCTCCGACTCGCAGAAGCCTTTTGCGATCGTGATTGTCGCCGGCTTGATTTCCCGGCTGTTCCTGGGGCGCATTGTGAGTCCGGTGCTTTATCAGTTGGTGGCCCGCGAGGGTGACGTGCTGCAAGTGTGATTGATTTCCAGCGCGATTAACAGCCAACCACCCCCAACCCCTCCTCATCTGAGGAGGGGAGCCGTGAGATTCCCCGCCTTCGATAAGCAGGGGCGAGGGGCATAGGCGTTAAACTAAGCGTCTCTGACGGGTCCCGAAGGGACCCAAGATCATTAGCCGTAGGTGAAACCTACGGAAAGTGCCGGCTACCAGATCCAGCCAACCCCGCGGGGGTTGAATTCGACCCCTCCAGGGTCGGGGCAAGCACAATAATAAGGGTCATTTCTCCGTAGGTTTCACCTACGGCTAATGATGTTAATGCCCTTCGGGCATTCAAGCTGCAGAGCCTCCGCTTAGTTTAACGCCTATGGGGAGGTGGGGTGGTTGGAACAAGAGGCGACGACCTGCAGGCGGGAGTCTGCGTCACCCACCACACGAATTGCATTTCCCGGAAGGGGTCGATAAAATCGAGTAATGGGTTTGGTTGGGTTCATCAACAAGTAAGGAGGTTCGTCATTTGATTCGCAAAATTTGGTCCAGCTATCAGTTATGGGGCGGGGTTCTACTTCTTGTGACGTGGGTGTCGATTGCCCACGGGGTGGCAAGAGTCAAGGCGAATGCAATTGACGATACCGCCCTGGACGAGAAGATCGCCACCTTCGTTCGTGCCAGATTTGGTATCCCGGACACCGTGAAGATTACCGCCTCGCCTTTTCAGGCGTCGAATTTCCAGGGCTTTCTCGCGTCCACAATTACTACCGACGACGGCAAGCAGCAGAAGAATACCAGCGTGTTTGTTACCGCCGACCGCCACTATCTGATCGTGGGGATGCTTTTTCCTCTCGGCAAAGATCCCAAGACCGAGATCGTCCAGCACATCCGTCAGGAATTCAAGGTTCCTGAAACTACCAACCTCACCGTGGGGCCATTCCATGATTCGGGCATTCCCAACTTCCTGGCGACCACGGTGGCGGCGCAAAGCGATAAGGGGAAACAGACTGAGGATTTTTACGCCACCTCAGACAATCGCGTGTTCGTGATGGGTAAGATCCTCAATCTGGGCGTCGATCTGCGGCGCGAGGCGCTCAAAACCATCGTGACCACCAACCAGCCTTCCCAGGGCCCTGCGCACGCTCCCGTTATCATCGTGGAATACGCGGACCTGGAGTGCCCGATGTGCGGGAAGCTCCATTTATTCCTTGAAAATGACCTCCTGCCCAAATACGGGGACAAAGTTCGTGTTATCTTCAAGGAGTTCCCCTTGGTCCAAATCCACGACTGGTCGCTGACCGCCGCCATTGCCAACGAGTGCGTCTACAAGCTGAAGCCCGAGGCTTTCGCGCCATACCGTACGCTGGTTTTCCAGAACCAGAGCACCACCAACGCCGCCAATGTCCGCGACAACCTGCTCGGCTATGCTGACCAGGTGGGTGTGGACCGCTCCAGCCTGGCAGGTTGTCTGGATTCCAAAGCCTCGATGCCGCGCATCGACGAGGGGACCAGCGAAGCGAAAAAACTGGAAGTTCAGAGCACTCCAACCTGCTTCATCAATGGGCGAATGCTGGTGGGATTCGTTTCCCCCGACGCCTATTACAAGGCCGTCGATGAGGCCCTGCAGGAAGGCGGCAGGAAGGGAAGCAAGTAGCATCGCCTGGCTAGGGAATGGTACCCGGTGCTCGACGGATTCAAGTCTCGCTCATTTCCCGAAAATCAGAAGGCGTGAAAGAATTCGTAGTGCGTCATCCTGAGCGAAGCGATGGATCACTGCAGTCGTTTGTAAATCGTTGGATCTCAGGAAACTGCAGAGATCCTTCGCTTCGCTCAGGATGACAAATGCCGATTCTTTCACACCTTCTCAGCGCGTGGGACGGCCCGTGAAGTTCGACGTCGCGGATGCATCGAGTCTGTGAACGTGCCTCGAATCTCAATACGGGAGTCCGCGCAACCCGTTCGTCGTTATCGCGCGCAGGGCGGTCGAAATCGAAGTTGGGAGGAAATATGAGAACGAAGAATGGCATCTTGGCCTCGAACATAATTCTCTTTCTATTCCTCAGCTTGGGAAACGTCGCGACAGTCGCCGGCCAAGGCATGTGGGGGAGCCGATCGGGCGAGACGGGGGATCGATTAGGGGTCGAGAGGTTGTTGGCTTCGCTGGATAGCGACCGGGTGAAAAGTTACCTGGGGCTGGATGGCTCGCAAATCGAGAGGCTTCGACAAATCGCGCTCGATGCGGAGAAGGCGAATGTGAAGATCCGTGCCGACATCGAGGTGCGCAGCATCGACCTCAAAGAAGCTCTCCGCGCCGATAAAGCCGACCGCGACGCGATTCTGAACAATGTGCAGGAAATTTCGGACCTTCGCGGAAAGTTGATGAAGAGTTATGTCGAAGCGATCCTCTCGGCCAAGGCGGTCCTTTCCCCCGAGCAACAAAAGAAGATCATGTTTTTCATTGAGAATCGGGGGGAGGGCGGCCCTGCGGGAGAAGAACGCCGAGGCATGGGCTCCCGGCCTCGGCCCCAGTCGGCGCCTCAACCTGCGCCCACGCACCCAGGCGAACCTCCGGTGCAGTGAGCCGAGAGAAGCCTCTCACGCGGGAGTGACCGCGTGAAGCAGCAAAGCGCCTTCTTGCTTGAAATTCCGCATTTGTTCCGCGTCGCGGAACCAGCGCCCGGTGTAAACGTCCGGGGTAGGCGAGGGGTCGGGAATGCGGCGGTGGTCCACGGTGCGGAATCCAGCTTGGCGGAAAAGGCCCTCCCACTCCTCGGCGGACAATAGATGGGTCGGCACTTTCAACTGCCCGCCCCACTGGTGGCAGTGGGGATTGTCGCGGTAATAGTTGATGAGAATCCAGGCCGCGCCGCCTGGTGAGAGTACGCGGAAGATTTCGCGGACACCTTGCGCGGGGTTAGGCCAGTAATAGGCGGACTCGACGGAGACGACCTTAGCGAAGCAACCGCTCTCCCAGGGGATCGCATCGACGCCCCCACATGCAAAGACAACGTTCGGCAGTTCGGCGCTCAATGCCTGCGCCCGGCCGACCATGGCGTCGGAAACATCCATTCCCGCCGCCAAGCCGGCGGAAACGAGTGGCGCAATCCTGCGCACCAGCCAGCCAGTTCCGCAGCCCACATCCAGAATTTTGTCCTTCGGGTCGAAATTGATGAGCGCCAGCATCGGCTCGACGATGGGGAGATGCGACTGCTCCATATCGTCGCCGCGGCCCGCCTCCGCCCAGCGGTTGAATTCTTCGCGAAGGTGATTTTCGACTGCTCGATCGGCCATGTCTAGGCAGGAACAGGTTTGGCGTTTTGAATCGTAACCCTTGGCACTCTGCCAGGGGCTTTGTCCTGCGTCACACGTTCCGTGAGAGCAAGCAGGTCGCGAGGAACCAACTTCTTCGCCACCGGATCAACCAGGAAACCCAAGGTCTCCAGCGCCGTCGCCCCCAGAACCGCTTCTTCGCCAGGCTCACCAAACGCAACCGGCACCGGAACTTTCCGTCCGTTAATCGTCAACAGCACTGCAGTGATGTCCCTCTCCAGTCTTCGCCCATCTGCAAGCGCAAACGGCTGACGCGAGAAAGCCGTGGCCCCGAGTCTCTCAAGGACGTCCCGAGGAATCCAGGACAACGTCGCCCCGGTGTCCACCAGCAGTGTGACTTCCTCGACCCGCGAAGGGGCGGCCAGACTAGCCAGTTTTACTTTCACGTCAAACATTCCCATGGTCAGTTTCCCCCCTTTCGTGAACCCCCAGGACGGGTTGCCATTCGCCCTAGACGCCGGAATGGCGAATACGGTAACGTGTTAGCCCTGCACCTTTCCCAGCAGTTCCACGAATTTCTGCTCCCGCTCCCCCTGATCGAGTCCCAGGTGTTTCTCCAAGACCTGCGTCGTATTCATGGAGCAGAACTTGGGGCCGCACATGGAGCAGAAGGCGGCGTCCTTATAGGTTTCGTTGGGCAGCGTCTCGTCGTGCATGGAGCGGGCCATCTCGGGATCGAGGGAAAGGTCAAACTGCTTGTTCCAGTCGAAGAGGAAGCGTGCGTAGGAGAGCGCGTCGTCGCGGTCGCGTGCTCCGGGGCGATGCCGCGCCACGTCGGCCGCATGGGCGGCAATCTTATAGGCGATGATTCCCTGCCGCACGTCGTTCTTATCCGGAAGTCCGAGGTGTTCTTTAGGCGTCACATAGCAAAGCATCGAGGCGCCGTGCCAGCCGATCATCGCCGCGCCGATGGCGGAAGTAATGTGATCGTAGCCCGGCGCGATGTCGGTGACCAGCGGGCCCAGGGTGTAAAACGGCGCTTCGTGGCACATCTCGATTTCCTTGTCCACCTGGAGCTTGATCTGGTCGAGAGGAATGTGCCCGGGGCCTTCGATCATCACCTGAACGTCATACTCCCATGCCTTCTTGGTGAGTTCGCCCAGGGTCTTGAGTTCGGCGAATTGCGCCTCGTCGCTGGCGTCCGCGAGGCACCCGGGGCGCAGGCCGTCACCTAAGGAAAACGAGACGTCGTATTTCTGGAAAATCTTGCAGATGTCGTCGAAGTGAGTGTAGAGAAAATTCTGCTGCTTGTTCTCCACGCACCACTCGGCCAGAATCGCCCCGCCGCGGCTGACGATGCCGGTGATGCGTTTCCGCGTCATGGGAATGTACTCGCTCAATACGCCGGCATGAATCGTCATGTAATCCACGCCCTGCGCCGCCTGCTCCTCGATGACTTGGAGCATGATCTCCGGTGTCAGTTCGCGCACCCGAGTGACGCGCGAAAGGGCTTCATAAATGGGCACCGTCCCGATGGGCACGGGACTGTGGCGCAGAATCGCTTCCCGGATCTCGTGAATATCGCCGCCCGTCGAAAGGTCCATCGCCGTATCGGCGCCGAAATGCACGGCGGCATGGAGCTTTTCCAGTTCCTGATCGATGTTGGAAGTGGTTGCGGAATTGCCAATGTTGGCGTTGATCTTACATTTCGCCGCAATGCCGATGGCCATGGGTTCAAGTTCGAGGTGGCGGACGTTGGCCGGAATGATCATGCGCCCGCAGGCCACCTCGGACCGGACAGTTTCCGCGGGAAGGTTCTCGCGCTTGGCCACGTACTCCATTTCTTCCGTAATGACCCCCTGGCGCGCGTAGTGCATCTGCGTCACCACGGGCCCGGTACGCTTCCTTACCCACTCACTCCGAATTGGAGGCACCATAGAATTCTCCTCCCGCTTACAAATTCGCGCTTGTAGCGCCGACCTTCAGGCCGGCATCGCGGTGCCGACCTAAAGGTCAGCGCTACGCTTTTTCGCAAAGATCCAAACCGCATCGTGGTGCTGACCTGAAGGTCAGCGCTACGATTTATTCCCCGAACATTCAGTTTAGCGCCCGATCCGGCATGCCGCAAGCAACCGCGCCCGCAGGGGCGGCCCTTGTGGCCACCCAGGGCAACCACAAGGGGTGCCCTACGAAAACCAGCGCCGAGGCCTAGTCCGGAACGTACCCCGTCCCTGCCTCTTCCGTAAGGACCGCCTTAAGCTTCTGCGCCGTATTCACAGGCGCCAGGCACGAAGACCCGACGCACACGAGCGCCAAAGGTGTGTCGGCAAGTGGTAAATTGGGCAGGGTCGCGGCGAGCCCTGGAGGAAGTTCGCCGTTCTTTATCACAGCCGGGGGAAACGCGAAGACTCGCTTGTGCGCGCGCGGCGTCCGGTAGGCAGTGGTCAGGAGTTCGGATGTCCGCTCGTCTTTGGGCTCTCCAACTACCACAACTTCCAACGGGGACTCCAGGTGACTCAGCAACGCCAGTCCGTAGGTCGAGGCAAAAAGGCCGTATTCGGCGGCTTTCGACCCAAACAAAGCCAAGGTTTCTTCCGCCTTGGTGCGGAAATCCGGACGCTCCGCAAGGCCGGCGAGGCGGTCGAGGACGAGGACCGCTACAGAATTGCCCGCCGGCGTCGGAGAGTCCTGGAAGGGCTTCCGAAACATTGTGAGGTTTCCAAGCCGGTCGTTCAGGTCGCGCGCCGCGTCAAAGAATCCGCCGTTCTGTTCGTCCCAGAAGCGGCGCAAAGTGATTTCCATTAGCTGCAACGCGCGGGCAAAATAGATATGAGCGCCGGTGATCTCGTAGGCGTCCAATAGCGCGGCGGCCATGAACACCTGGTCGTCCAGTAATCCCTCGACGCCAGCCTGTCCGTTCACGAGGCTGTGGTACATTCCCTTTTCAGGATCGTACGCTTTGGCAAGAAGCAGATCGAGCGCCGCCAGCGCCCGGTCGCGCGCCTCCGCCAAACCCAGAGTTTTAAACGCCTCGAGCAGGGCGCAAATCATCATTCCGTTCCAACTGGCGTATATGGTTTTGTCCACAAACGGCGTCGGCCGCTTGGCGCGCGCTTCCCGCAGCTTGGCTTTGGCTCTCGTCAAAATCTTGACGACCTCTTCAGGCTTCAGCTCCAAGCGCGCTGCAATGGCTTCGGGGGGTTGGTCAACGAACAGGACGTTCTTGGCGGGATTGTGCTGCATTTCGCCTTGAGGCTCGATGTGGTAATACAGCGACGCCACGTGTGCTTCCAGCGGATCGAGAACGGCCCTGGTTTCCTCGAGCGTCCAAGTGAAGTAGTCGCCATCATCCTCCAGGCTGAAGTCTGCGTCCTGGCTGGCGTAGAATCCGCCCTGCGGGTCGGAGAGAACATTCCCGACAAAGGAAAGAATGCCCTCGGCGATCTCCCGGAAGAAGCTGTTTCCCGTTATCTGATAAGCGCGCAGGTAGTTTCCCAGCAAGCCCGCGTTGTCATAAGCCATCTTCTCGAAATGCGGCACAATCCAGCGCTCGTCCACCGCATAGCGATGAAAGCCGCCGCCCAGTTGGTCGTAAATCCCTCCGCTCCCCATGTGCTCGAGTGTACTGGTTACCACGCTCAGCAACCCGGTCTGGCGATTGTGGAGATAAGTCTCCAGCAACAAGTCGAGGGCGCCAGGGTGTGGGAACTTCGGGGCGTTGCCGAACCCGCCGAACCGCGCGTCGAACATTCCGTGAATGCTCTCGAGAAGCGAGTTGAGAACTTCTTTGCTTGCCGAGCCGCCGTCCCGGGGAAAGCGCTCCACCCCGGCCAGCGCTTCGGAAATCTTCCGCGCGCTCTCCAGGACTTGCTCCCGTTGCGCTTTGTAACTTTGCGCCACGGCTTCCAGCACGCGTCGCATCCCCGGACGGCCGTATTGGTCGTCCGGCGGGAAATAGGTGCCGCCGTAAAACGGTTTGCCATCGGGCGTGAGGAACGCGGTCAGCGGCCATCCCCCCTGCCCGGTCAGAGCGCTTACGGCAGTCTGATATCGAGAGTCAATATCCGGCCGCTCGTCGCGATCCACCTTGACCGCCACGTAGTGCTCGTTAATCACTTTGGCAACTTCCGGGTTCTCGTAGCTCTCCCGGTCCATCACGTGACACCAATGGCACCAAACCGCTCCGATATCCAGAAGAATGGGTTTGTCCTGTTCGCGAGCCCGCGCGAAGGCCTGGTCTCCCCACTCGCGCCAATTGACAGGCTGGTGCGCAGCACTGCGCAGATAAGCGCTTGCGGCACGCGCGAGTTCGTTCGTGGGTGAGTTAGAATCCATCAGACTTAAGATCAGTCGACAGTCGACAGTTGACAGTCGACAGTCCGCCCCTGATAGCTCCCTTCTTAATTTCGGCCGTTAACGGTCAAATATCGCCTTGGCGTCCGTCGCACCGGTCAGCAGCCCATATTCGACAACCAAGCGGCGATAAACGGTTTTTGCTTTCGACTCTTAACTGTCGACTGTCGACTGCCCTTCCGTCACTGCACGCGTGACGGCTTCGGCGGCTCTTCCTCGGGTCGCACATCGTCCAGGGGTTTCCGTCCTGCGAAGCCTTCCTCGATGCCGTGCCAGAATCCGATGCGCTCTTCGCCCAGCTTCCAGCAGAGATAAACCTTCTCGCCTCCCCGCAGGCTTGGAAAGTCGATCAACCCCGTATCCAGATCTTTCACCACGCACCCGGTTTGTTGAATCTCTTCCACCGTGTGGTTCAACAGCTCTTCGACCTTTTCGCGCTGGTTCTTCTTGCGGTTAAGCTCCGCAAAAGGTGGAATCGAACCGCCCAGCATCATGATCCGTAGCGCCGCGTTGGAGATTTCCGCGGTAATGCTGTCCAAGGCGCGCTTCTGCTTTTGCGCTTCCTCGAGAAACGGCTCGATGGCGGGCAATAGCTCTTCGGCTTCGCGACGGTCGAAATATTTTTCAGCCATGCAAATACAGTCAATAGTCAAAAGTCGAGAGTCGAAAGTTAGTCGTCCTCTGAATTCTCATTGTCACCCTGTCGCTCCGCGAGCGCCCCTTGCGTGTTAGCTCTTGACTTTCGACTCTCGACTCTCAACTGCAGTTCAACATCCGCTCCAGAGCTACGCGCGCCCAGCGTTTGGTTTCCGGGTCTACCGCAACCTGGTTGACGACTTCTCCCTCCACCAGGCTTTCCAGCGTCCAGCAAAGGTGCTGAGGCGAAATTCGATACATCGTGCTGCACATGCAGACGCAATCGTCGAGCGGGAGAATCAGCCGGTCCGCATGTTCCGCCGCCAGCCGGTTGACCAGGTGAATTTCAGTGCCGACGGCCCATTGACTTCCCGGCGAAGATTCCACGATTTGCTTGATGATATATTCGGTCGACCCCACGTCGTCCGCTAACTGGCAGACTTCCCAGGAACACTCCGGGTGAGCGATGATCCGGATGCCGGGATGCGCCTTGCGCGCGCGCTCGACGTGTTGGGGCACGTACCGCAGGTGCACGGAACAGTGTCCCTTCCACAAGATGACACGCGCCTTCCGCATTTCCTCATCGGAAAGCCCGCCCGCTTCCGCACGCGGGTCCCATACCGCCATTTGATCCAGCGGAATACCCATGCGATAGCCGGTGTTCCGGCCCAGGTGCTCATCGGGCAGAAACAGAGCTTTTTCACCGCGCGCCAATGCCCACTCCATCAGCTTCTTCGAGTTCGAGGACGTGCACACCGCGCCGCCGTTCCGGCCTACAAAAGCCTTGATGGCCGCAGTCGAATTGATGTAAGTAACCGGAACAATCTTTGCGCCTGTCGCCCGGTTCAGTTCCTCCCAACAGGTTTCCACCTGCTCGAGATCGGCCATGTCGGCCATTGAACAACCCGCGTTCAAGTCGGGAAGCATAACGATTTGGTGGTCGGCGCTCAAGATGTCCGCGCTCTCGGCCATGAAGTGTACGCCGCAAAAAACGATGTACTCTGCTTCCGGCCGCGCGGCCGCGAGTTGCGAGAGCTTCAGAGAATCCCCCCGGAAATCGGCGAACTTCACCACTTCGTCACGCTGATAGTGATGCCCCAGGATCACCAGGCGCGATCCCAGCGCCGCCTTCGCGCGGGCAATGCGCTCGTCGAGTTCTTGCTCCGAAAGCCCCACGTAGAATTCCGGCGGGGCAGTTAAGACCGCTGTCGCCATTTCCGTCCCTCAAACCATTCTAATCTACTTCGCCCTCGCCCGCTGCTCGTCATTCCCGCGAAAGCGGGAATCCACTTCCCAAAATACGCCGAAGCACAAACTGGATTCCCGCTTTCGCGGGAATGACGTGCATTGCGCGCAACGACTAGCCCCCGATGTACACCATCGTGCGGTCCGGCTGCACAAAATCGGGCTCATTGATGCGGTGCCCGGGTTCCTTCTGGTAAACGGCATCGGTGAGAAATCGCCCAATGTCGCTGTCCGTTGCTCCATTGCGCACCAGGTGCCGCACATCAAACTCTTCCATCGAGAAGAGACACGTCCTCAGCTTGCCGTCGGCGGTCAGGCGGATTCGGCTGCACTGCCCGCAAAAGGGAATTGAAACCGGCGCGATAATTCCAATTTCACCCTGCCCGTCTGCGAAACGATATCGCAAAGCGGTTTCGCTGGGGGAATGCCGAGGGATCTCGACCAGCGGATAAACGGGGTTGATGGCCGCAACGATTTGCCGGGCGGTAACCACCAACTCGCGCTTCCAGGTGTGGTCGGCGTCGAGGGGCATGAATTCGATGAAGCGGAGGATGAGGTCGCGCTTTCGCGCGAGGCGGGCAAAATCCACAATTTCATCGTCGTTGAACCCGCGCACCAGCACGATATTCACCTTGACAGGCTTCAACCCTGCCTCGAGAGCGGCGTCTATTCCGGCCATCACCTTCTCCAGCGAACGCGGGGTGCGCGTGATTCGGGCGAACTTCGCTGAGTCCAGTGAATCCAGACTCACGGTGACGCGGGGAGAGCCTGCCGCGGCAAGTTTCCCTGCCATCTCCGGTAGAAGATATCCGTTGGTGGTTATCGCGATGTCCTCGAGGCCGTCGATTTGCCGAAGTTGTGTGATGAAATCTACTACTCCGGAACGGAGAAGAGGCTCGCCCCCGGTGATGCGAACTTTGCGGATCCCGAGCCCCGCGAGGACCCGGCTGAGCCGCAAAAACTCATTCCAGCTCAGCAAATCGCGGTGCGGAAAATAGTTCTTCGGATCGGCGGACTTGCAATAAACGCAACTGAAGTTGCAGCGGTCCGTGACCGAAATGCGTAGGTCGTGAATTTCACGCCCGAATTTGTCTTTCAGTACCATGGATGCAAACCGACGACGCCTCAGACTGGCATTCCGAGCGAAGCGAGGAATCTCGCCCTGTTTATTATTCCGATGCGCAGAGCGAGATTCCTCGCCCTGCGGCCCAAAGCCTTCGGGCGACGGCTAGCTTCGCTCGGAATGACACCCATTCCGAACTATGCCCCAAGACCAAAAAAGACCTACCCGCGTTTGGAGTAGGTCCCGTTCTCCTTTCCAAACACGAGAGGCGGCTCGATTTCTCAAGTCACCCTGTCGGCCCGCAAGGCTTGGGCTTGTGTTGTGCCTTTAGCAACCCCGGGCTCGGAGAACACTCTTATCCTAAGAGATTAGATGACCGGATGCAACATAAGGTTCTATGCATGCAGAAGGCAACCAAAGTGCCAGGCGTGGCTCACAGCAATTGCACGCTGAGTCCGGGTATTTTTGAGAAGCTCCGCTCGTCGCGAGTGACCAGCGTGTAATCCTTGGCAATGGCGGTAGCGCCGATCAACAGGTCACGCTCACCCACTGAAACCCCGCGTTTGGCGAGGTCGGCCCAGAGGGACGCGTGCACCCGGGCCACTGTGAGATCAAAACCGACTACAGGAAACTGCGCCAGCAACCCCTCAACGAAGGCTTGACGGCGGTGGCGCTGGCCGGGTGTCCTCGCCCGATGCACTCCGTGCAAGAGTTCGGAAGCGGTCACCGCTGATATTGCCACATCCTCCTCAGCATAACCAGCTGTGATCGCGTCCACAGAGAGTTCCCCTCGCTCCACCGCGATCAAAACACTTGAATCGATTAGCGCGGCCATCGCGCCTCTGCCACCTTGGATTGCTTTGCCGAGAGCTTCTCAACCAGAGCGAGGTACTCTTCGTCAGGTTTGGGGAGCGACCCGAGTAGGTCCGCCAGTTCTCTCCCAGTGAATCTCGCGGGCCGGGCTGGCAGAATCTCACAGACAGGTTTTCCTCCCCGCTCCACAATAAAACTCTCGCCCCGGTAACGGACGCGGTTCATCAGTTCGGAAAATCTACGAGCGGTTTCCGTTGCGGAAATGCGTACTTTCATAGAATCATATTTACATATTTCCGGGTGGACCGTCAAAAGAAAAAGGCCGGCCGCGCGTGAACGCGGCCGGCCCCTGTTTTCCCCACGATCCAACCCTGATGCTAGGCGGGAACTTTTTCGTCAACCTCTTGGGAAACTTCCGGAGTGGCGGCGCCAATCTGGACGAGGTCGCTCTTCGGCTGCTTCAGCACCATCTCTTCATAGTATTGATGGGCTTGCTGCTCTTCCCAAGCGGCCTTGCGGCGCTGACGCTCTTCTTCCGCAGCGGTAATCGGGATATCGTGCTCTTTCGGACGCACGCGGGCGGCATCCTCGGCGTTGACGGTGAGCGAAATCTTCTCATTCTCCAGATCCACAGATTTGCCCTTGGCGTAAATCTGGTGCTTGCCGTGCTCCTTGTACCACTCCGCCACGGTGGCATTCTTGTACATATTCTCGAGGATCTTCCGCCAGCCGATTCCCGTGTTGTAAGCGCAGAAGGAAATCTCGCCCTGCTGCGTGGCGTAAGGAATGATGCACATCTCCGTGCGGCGGAAATCGTAATTGAACAGGTCCTGGAACCACATGCCGGCGATGAAGAGGAAGTTCCAGGGATCGGAGCGCCGCTTGAGCGCGTCCTGGTAGGTGCGATTCGGGTCCGAAGCGCCATACTTCTTCCTGGCCCGCGCCTCGCCTGTTAGCGCAAAAGACTTGTCGAACTTCTTGAGCAGATCGATCAGTGCCAGGCTCTTGGGCGCCCGGAAGGGCTTGTAATTCTTCAGCAGCGCGAGGCCCATCATGAAGTTCGAGAACACCTTGCCGCGCGCGGAGTCGGTGATCCCTCGCATATCCGTCACAAGCTGCGGAATGTCGAGGAATTGGGGAACCGGCGCCCATTCCTTGGTCTCCTTATTGATCATCAGCGCGGTTCCCACTCCGCAGTTGGGGTGGCAGCCGCAGCTCACCTGTCCCCATTGGGCTTCGGGGCCGTGCACCAAGTCGGCAAAGTCGGCGAAGGCGCCCATCAGCGAGATCGGGAACCAGTCGCGCGTTGGTTCGGTGATGCCCGTCTGCTTTTTTACGTCCAGCGCCAGGTGCGAAAGCGTGTAGCGCTGGCGCTTGCGGCGCTGCGGAGTGATGTCCTCGTCGCGGCCCGTAAAGCTGACCGGCTGGAAGGCTACAAAGGCGATCTTCTTGGGGTTCTCGCGGGCGAAGTTGACGATGGGCCCCACCTGGTCGTTATTCAAGTTGTTAACGATGGTCGTCACCAAAATGATCTCGATGCCCGCCTCGTGCATGTTCTCAATGGCGCGCAGTTTCACGTCGAACAGGTTGCCCACCTGGCGGTGGCTGTTGGCGTCGTTGCCAACCCCGTCAAATTGCAAATAGGCGTAGCGCAGGCCTGCCTCGAAGGCGCGCTTGCAGAACTCTTTGCTCTTGGCAAACTCGATTCCGTTGGTGGCCGCTTGCACGCTGTTGTAACCGCACTTGCGGGCATAGCGGATGGCGTCGATGAAGTACGGCGACATGGTGGGTTCGCCGCCCGAAAACTGCACCGACATCTGCCGCCGAGGCTTGATCTTGACGGCATTGTCGAGGATTTGCGTGATGTCTTCCCAGGCGAGTTCGTGCACAAAGCCGACTTGGTTGGCGTCCATGAAACAGGGATCGCACATCATGTTGCAGCGGTTGGTCAAATCCACCGTGAGCACTGACCCACGCCCATGCTTGATGGTGCTGGAGCCATGGTTGTGCAGCCCTTCGTCGTTGTGGGCGCGAATGTCGCGGCCGGGAAAGTTCTTTTCAATCCAGCTCAGGAAGCTTGCGTCCACCGCCATCTGGTCTTCGAAGTGGCCGTGAATCGGGCAATCCTTGAGCATCCAGACCTGGCCGTCCCGCTCGACAATGGTGGCCTTGATCTCGCCCACTTTTTCATTGAGCAGCACCTGCCAGTTCTGCTCGCCACTCAGTATCTTTTCCCGTGCTTCCTTCACGCACTGCGGGCAAAGCGAGTCGGTCTCGCGAGGCCAACCCAGTGGCGGCTTGGTTTTCTGCCAAGATTTCAGAATAGGCTTGTCGGACCAGCGGGGGATAAAAGTGGGTCCAGGATGGTACTTGTTGAAGAACTGGATGGTATTGAAAAGCACTCCAGCCGTCGAGGAAAGAGCTTGGTCGGCGTACTTCATCAGCCGCTGACCTCGGATTCTAGGCATAGTGGTTTTTCCTCCCGAAATAGACACTCCGCAAACCCTGCAGAAGCTTAAGCGCCCATAGTTTGCGGAAGTGCCTGAATGCAAAAGACAATGGTAAACAGAAGCTGACGAATATCTAAGGAGATTCTGCCGAACGGCAGTTTTTGCGGCTCATACGGTACAAATAGTCGATTGAATCGCTCCCGCCTTCCGCCTTCCCCTTCAACCTGTTGTCGGGGTTAGCGCCCTGCCGGCATGCCCTAGCCCACGCGGCTCAGCGCCCGCGCGCCAATTCTGAGATCGGCTTAAAGGGACGTAGGACGATAATGAAGATGGCTGGGACCCCGATGCGACTGGTAGCGCTGACCTTCAGGTCAGCATTTGCGGCTCCACGAACCTGCCGACCCTTGGCTCCGCTCAGGACAGGCTCTAAAGGTCGGCGCTGCATTCAAACCAGATCCGAACCAGGTCACTGCTGAAACATGACCTGTCCTGTGCGGCACGATGAGTGTACACTAAGGGGCCGTCACACTCATGCATTCTCGGAGGACGCATGCAACCAGAGACAACCACAACCACCCAAGACTCCAAGATTGAACCCGATCACGCAAGGTCATCTTTCCCTGTGTTCACTCCCTCTGCCGGCAGCGGCCACCGTCTGTCCCGCCGCGAGTTTATCGGTAGTGCTGTCGTCGCAACCGCCGGCGTCGTGTTGAGCCGCTCGGCCGAAACTCCGCGCTGGCAGATAGGCTGCTATACCCGGCCCTGGGCGCAATTCGACTATCATGAAGCGTTCGACGGCATCGCCGCCGCCGGTTTCAAGTACGTGGGCCTGATGACGACCAAGAGCAAGACGAGCCTGATAATCTCCATGGCGACCACACCCAAGGAGGCTGCCGCCATCGGTGGAGAAGCAAAGCAGCGCGGCCTCAAGATCATTTCGATGTGGGCTGATGATGCCGCCATGGGATCTAGCGCGGGGCTCAAACACCTCATTGACAATTCTGCTGCCTGCGGTTGTCCATACCTCTTGCTGGGAGGCACGGACGAGCAACACGCGGGCGCTTATTACAAAGTCGTTGCCGAGTGCTGCGATTATGCCAAGTCGAAAGGCATCGTCCTTACCCTGAAACCGCATGCGGGCAGCAATCCAGACGGCGCGTCGTGCCGCAAGACCATCGACCGGATCGGCCAAAAGAGCTTTCGGCTGTGGTATGATCCCGGAAACATCTACTATTACTCCGACGGAAAACTCGACCCTGTGGACGACGCCGGGACTGTGGACGGCGTGGTGGCCGGCATGAGCGTAAAGGATTTCCGCGCGCCGAAAGAGGTGGAGATAACTCCCGGCACGGGCATGGTGAACTTTCCGAAGGTGCTGTCACGTTTGAAGCAGGGTGGCTTCAACCACGGTCCGCTGGTCGTCGAGTGTCTCGATCACGGCGACCTGGCCCACGTCAATGCCGAGGCGGTGAAAGCCCGCCGTTTTTTGGAAACTCTCACCGCCCAGAAAGCCTAAGCAGTAGGGGCACGCCATCGCGTGCCCCTATCACGAGAAGTGTGGTGCGGAGGGCGGGAATCGAACCCGCACAGTCCTTGCGGACCGAGGGATTTTAAGTCCCTTGCGTCTACCAATTCCGCCACCCCCGCACGTTGAACCTCAAGGACTCGCTGAGTGTCCTCGATTTCGGATTCTACCACTGCCTTAGAAACTGGAGTAGGCTGATATTCAGCCGTCCGACTCTCGCTGCCTACTGGCAGGTCCACGAGGTCGAAGTTCCGTGTTGCCGCTTGGACGAGGGAGCCGGATCCGAACGGCGGCAACTCCGCCAGAGAGAGGTTGCAATGACTAACAAATACGAGAAGTCAAGGCTGACGCGCCGCGCGATGCTGAGGGGCGCTGCGGCTGCCTCCATGCTTGGTCCTATCTTTAAGGCGACGGAAGGATCGGTGAGCGCGCAGGAGACAGTAAATCGCAATTCGGCGCCCAGCGGGCTGAAGATCGCGGACATGCGCGCCTGCCGGTTGGCGACGAATTACGACTACCCGCTCATCAAGATATACACCAACCAGGACGTTTACGGACTGGGCGAAGTGCGCGACGCCGGAGTGGAAGGCATTGCGCTCGTCCTCAAGGCGCACCTCATGGACCAGAATCCTCTGGATATCGATGGCAACCTCGGAAGGCTGCGCGAGTTCGCCGGGCACGGGCGCATGGGCGGCGGCTACAGCGCGGTGGACATGGCGCTTCACGACATTGCAGGCAAGGTTTACGGCGTCCCAGCCTACCGGCTACTGGGCCAGAAGAGGCATGACCGCATTCGTATTTACGCGGACACCACCGCCCACCCGGACCTCAAGGTTTACGCGGAACGCATGCGCAAGCGCAAGGAAATGGGGCTCACCTTCTTCAAAATGGACTTGGAAACGGAACTGGTGAAGGACCGCCCGAACGCCGTCAATGACCGGGGCGTCGCCACCGACAAAGGCCTCGGGTACCTCTCGGAATTCATCGCGGCCATTCGCGACGTGATCGGCTGGTCGGCCCCGCTGGCCGCCGACCATTTTGGGCCGCTTAATGTGCAGGATTCCATTCGGTACGCCAGGGCGTTCGAACGCTATCAGCTTGCCTGGGCCGAGGACATCCTTCAGATTGGCGAAGGCAATCATTACCCCTGGCAAAACTGGCGCGCCTACAAGATGATCACGGAATCGAGCACGACGCCGATCAATACCGGCGAGGACATCTTCGGGCTGGAAGAAGGCTTCCAGCCGCTGCTGGATAACCGCGCCCTGAACGTCATCCACCCGGACATCGAAACCTCCGGCGGGTTGCTCGAGACGAAGAAGATCGCCGATTATGCCGAACTCGCGGGCATCCGTGTTGCCATGCATCACGCCGGATCGCCCATCGGAGGGTTCGCGGGCTATCACTGCGCGGCCACCTTCGGCGACAACTTCCTGGCAATGGAGAACCACGCGCTCGACATGCCGTGGTGGCAGGACCTGGTCACCGGCGTCCCGAAGCCGATCATCGACAAGGGCTACGTGACCGTGCCGGAAAAGCCCGGGCTCGGACTGGAACTCAACGACGAGGTGGTCAAGGAGCACCTGCGCCGGCCCGGATACTTCGAGCCCACGCCCATGTTCGACGACTACATCGTTTCCGGTTTTCGCACCGGCGGCCCTTGGCCTCATTATGATGAAACGGGCAAATGGTGTAACTGCGTGACCTTCGAGTAAGGGCGAGCCCGTTTGGCTGTCATCCTGAGCGAAGCGAAGGATCTGCAGTATCTCCCTATTCACAAGCAAATGCAGATCCTTCGCTCCGCTCAGAGTTTGTGATTTTTTTGGATTTTTGGCCATTTTCGAGCACTTAACTCTTTTGTTATCAATGCCACTTTTTCGCAATATCCAAAAAAATCACGCTCTCTCAGGATGACAGCTAACACTGGGGCTCGTCTGAGGGTTGTCGCAGACTGCCAGCTCATGGCGTCCTGCGCCGGCAACTCCTCACGCGCTTTATGCCACCCTGCTAACCCCCTTGCCCAAGTGACGTCTTAACGAAAAGAACATCGGGATTCAAGCTCGACCCAATCGGGAGGGAGTGTGCTATGACCGCACTGATTCAGGACCTTCGCTACGGTTTGCGCCGCGTGCGGCAGTCGCCCGGCTTCGCGGCAGTCTGCGTGATCACGCTGGCGCTGGGCATCGGCGCCAACACCGCCATCTTCACTCTGCTCAACGCCGTGATGCTGAAGAACCTGCCGGTCTCGAAACCGGGCGAGCTTTACAGGCTGGGCAACAGCCGCAATTGCTGCGTGCTCACCGGACTTCAGGGCGACTGGGCTATCTACTCGTATCCTCTCTACCAGCAGTTTCGCGATCACAACCCCGAGTTCAGCGAGATGGCCGCCTTTCAAGGGGGCTTGCAGAACCTGAATGTGCGTCGCGCCGGGGCTTCGGGCCCCGCCGAACCGTACGTCGGAGAGTTCGTCTCCGGCAACTACTTCTCGATGTTCGGCCTTGGCGCCTTCGCGGGCAGGATCATCTCGCCCGATGAAGACAAGCCCAATGCCGCGCCGGTTGCGGTGATGAGCTACCGCACCTGGCAACAGCATTTCGGGCTCGATCCCTCGGTCATCGGCGCCGCCCTGAACATCGACAATCTCGCCTTTACCGTGATTGGAATCGCACCTCCGGGATTCTTCGGAGATCAGTTAGCCTCACCTTCGCAGTTCCGCACATTTGTGAGGGAAAGTTGACCTCCCTATCGGTCTAACCTCTTATCCATCAAAGCTGGCTTTTCAGAAGGCCGTT